>Ga0210388_10000270_pt1 | contig 45106 bp, 29 predicted proteins | sample IncBWC19OmetaG_FD_155485 | JGI IMG/M metagenome (GOLD analysis project Ga0210388, IMG submission 155485) | Forest soil microbial communities from Barre Woods Harvard Forest LTER site, Petersham, Massachusetts, United States - Inc-BW-C-19-O ...
CGCCGCACGGGGCCATCACAGGTTCCTACGGCGCGTTCGGCACCTCGAATCTCGGATTCAATCTAGGGTACGGAGGGCAGAATTGGGGAAACTTCATCTCGGCGAACGGATTAAATAGCGGCCGATTTCTCGATCCACCGGAGTTCTCAGTGACGCACGACAAGGGCAACGAAGAAAATATCTTCGACCGCTTCGACTATCAGCTTAGCAAGACGGATTCGCTCCACCTGAACCTCGGCTTCTCGCGTTCGTGGTTCCAGACACCCAACTCCTTCGACGCCGAATTTGCGACGCCATGGAACGGAGTTGTGGTGAACGATGCCGGCATCGGACCCAATGGCCTGGCGGTTGGCCCGACAGACCAGCGTTCGCAGATTCGAACTTTCAATGTCGCGCCGACCTGGACGCGGCTGATCTCTACGAATACGGTGCTGACACTCGGGGCTTTCGTGCGGCATGATCAGTACAACTACTATCCCAGCGACAACCCGTTCGCCGATCTCGGTCCACAGAGCCTTCAACGGGAGACCGTCTCTCAGCTTCGGTTTCTCACGAATGCCGGCGCTCGAGCGAACATCTCCTACGTGAAGGGCATTCACAACATCAAGGCAGGCGTCACGTACGAGCAGACGATCCTGAGGGAGCACGACCGACTTGGAATCGTCGATCCAACCCTCAACGCGCCGTGCCTGACTGCCAACACCGATCCTACGCCGTACAATATTTCCAGCGCGTTCATCCCTGTTCAGGGTTTCACTGATCCTTCCCAGTGCGCGGCCGCGGGAGACCAGGAGAATATTGCGTCCAATCCCAACGCGCCCAATACTGCTCAATTCCCGGTATTCAACCCGATCTTGCTGCCGTTTGACCTGACGCGAGGGGGAAGCCAGTTCACTACTCAGGAATTTTTCCCGCTGCACACGGATGTGAAGGAGGCGGCCCTCTTCGTGCAGGACACGATTACAACCGGGAATTGGTCGTTCAACGTGGGTATCAGGGGCGATCTGTACAACGGCTTAGCAGTTGCCCATCAGGCGGAGCCGCGCCTCGGTGTCGCGTACAACATAAAACTGACCAATACCGTTCTTCGTGTTTCCTATGCGCGCACGCTTGAGACTCCATTCAACGAGAACCTGGTGCTCTCCAGCCTTGGCTGCAACAACGACGTCCTGTCCGTGCTTCTTCTGTGCACCCCGGGCGCGAACTCGATTTTGTCGCCCGGCTATCGCAATGAATTCCACGCGGGATTGCAGCAGGCGTTCGGGAGCCACGTGGTGTTTGATGGCGAATACATCTGGAAGGAGACGCATAACGGCTTCGACTTCAGCGTGCTGGGCAATACGCCGATCACGTTCCCAATCGAGTGGCACAGTTCCAATATCCCTGGGCTTGCAGCCCGCGTAAACGTCACGAACCTCCACGGGTTTACCGCGTACGTGGTGATGTCGAGCGTGGCCGCGGTGTTTTTTACTCCCCAAATCGGCGGAGCCGGCTCCGTTCCGGTGACGTCGGGAAACGGGTTCGTGCCTTTCCGCATCGACCATGACGAACGCTTCAACGAGACAGCGCATATGCAGTATCAGTTTTGGAAGGGCGGGCCCTATCTAGGTTTCAACTGGCGCTTCGACAGTGGGCTGGTGGCGGGCGCGGCGCCGTGTTTCGGCGTGCTCGACTCCAACACCTGCCCCGGATCGGTTCTCATTGGCGGCGTACCCAACGTCAGCATGGTCGCGAGCAACGTGGGTTCGATCCCTCTGAGCGCGGATCAGGAATTCGAAGCGGGGTTCACCTGCAACGGCGTGCACGCGACGCCAACGGCTCCTCTGCCTTTCAATTGCCCCGCATCGGAATTCGGCTCCACGCTCATCCATGTGCCCGGGCCGAACAAGGAACAGGATGACACGAACCCGCCGCGAATCCGGCCGCGCAATCTGTTCGATTTGGCATTGGGCGACGACGATTTGTTCCACGGAGACCGTTATAAGTGGAGCGCCCGCGTAACGGTCATCAATCTGGCGAATAACGATGTGCTGTACAACTTCCTCTCCACGTTCAGCGGCACGCACTACGTGACGCCTCGGGCGATTACGGGCGAGGTCGGCTTCCACTTCTAGGCGACCACTCGAGCGGGCCGTTTCATGGTTCACATTGTGAAACGGCCCGAAGTTCGCCTAAGCCCCAGTTGATAATGCCTTGCAAAAGCGTGTTGACACATTTCGACAACAAGAATACCTTCGCTTGGCTAGTTGAGATCCATTTACAACTGAGGGCTGGGAATGCACTGGTACAAGCAGGCGGTTCTCTCATTTTTCGTTGTGGCGTTCGTCTTGGCGAACACAATCGCGACACGCGCCGGCGTGGGCGGCAGCATTTCCGGCACAGTGACCGACCCGAGTCGAGCGGCCATTGTCCAGGCGAAAGTCACCGCGACGAGCATCGAAACCGGAATCAGCCAGAGCGTGACGAGCGACGACCAAGGCTTCTATTCATTCCAGGCGCTCCCCGTGGGGCACTACGATCTGTTAGTGGAAACCACGGGTTTCGAGCCTTACCGGAGAACCGGCGTTGCCATCGACGCCAACGGCGCGCTCACCATCGACGTGGTCATGCACGTGGGCGCGAGAACCGACGTCGTGACGGTCGCCGAAGACCAGCTGCACGTGGACACCACCAGCACGCAAATGGGCGAGCTGATTTCCGGCACGCAGATGACCGCCGTGCCTCTCAACGGCCGCAGCTTTACCGACCTGCTCGCGCTTCAGCCGGGCGTTGTCCCCGTCACCTCGATCACCTCGGAGACCGTGCAGGACGTGGGCGCGAGCGTCCTTTCGCCCTCCGGCGACCTCAATCCCGGCACGATCTCGATCAATGGCCAGCGTGAATTCGCGAACAGTTTTCTGGTAAACGGCAGCGACGTCGAGGAGGACGTCAACATGGGAGCGGCGATCATCCCGAACCTCGATTCGATCGCCGAATTCCGGATCCTCACCAACAATTTTGACGCGGAGTACGGAGAATTCAGCGGCGGCCAGATTAACGTGGTCACGAAATCCGGCACGAACCAGCTCCACGGCAATCTTTTCGAATTCGTTCGCAATACCGATCTCGACTCGAAGAACTTTTTCTCGCCCGATCGTGGTGCATTCGACCAGAACCAGTTCGGCGGCACGGTCGGAGGCCCGCTCCGCAAGGATAAGATCTTTTTCTTCGGGGACTATCAGGGAACGCGCTCGACCCAAGGTGTCGACACCGGCCAGATAGCGGTTCCCTCGGACCAGGACCGGCTGGGCAACCTGCTCGACCTCGCGAGCTCCTTCGTCACCACAAACGCCGGGGGAAACACCGTTCCGACCACGGTAAGCGGCCCCTACTTTGCGAGTTTGCTGTCCTCCAAGCTCGGCTACGCGGTCGCAGCCGGTGAGCCGTATTACACGCCAGGCTGCACCAGCGCCACGTGCGTTTTCCCGGGAGCGGTGATCCCGCAATCCGCCTGGTCCGCTCCGGCGATGAACCTGCTGAAATATATTCCGCCGCCCAATAACCCGGACAACACGTTTTCCTCCTCCGCATTCAATCTGAACCTGCGCGACGACAAGGGCGCCTATCGTCTCGACGCCAACACACACTGGGGCCTGCTGTCCGCCTACTATTTCCTCGACGATTGGTCGCAGAACAACCCCTACCCGATCGCGCAGGGCGGCGCGAACGTCCCTGGCTTCAACGCGCTCTACACCGGCCGGGCGCAGCTCGTCGACCTGGGCGACACGAAAACGCTCGGCCCCACGGCGGTGAACGAATTCCACTTCAGCTATCTGCGCGACGCCAACGATCTCGGCAAACCGATCGGCGGGGTCGGCGTGAGCCTCGCGTCGCAAGGCTTCGAGGTGGGCCAGGGAACGCCAGGGATCGTGCCGCTCTCACCCAAGACGGAGGGCGTGGAAAGCGTCGGATTCAACAGCTACACCATCGGCACGAACACGAACCAGCTGTTTCAGGTGGGTAACACATTTCAGTGGATCGACAGCTTTTCGAAAGTGATCGGAACGCACACGCTGAAATTTGGCGGTGAATTCCACTACGACGAAGTCAACGTCGATGCCATTGCACAGTTCAATGGCAGTTTCCTTTTCTTCGGGACGGAAACCGGATCGGATTTCGCCGATTTCCTGCTGGGAATTCCCAGCCAGTACAACCAGAGCCAGCTCCAGCCGTTCTACGGCCGCAACAAATACGTCGGACTGTTCGGGCAGGACAGCTGGCGCGTCACGCACCATCTCACGCTGAACTACGGCCTGCGCTGGGACCGCATCGAGCCTTGGTATGAGAAATACAACCAGATTGCCACGTTCGTTCCCGGCGTGCAGTCGGTGGTGTTTCCTGGCGCGCCAGCCGGCATTCTCTATCCCACCGATCCCGGAGTCGGGCGGACGCTGGCGCCGCCGGGAAACCTCGATTTCGCGCCGCGCATCGGGCTGGCGTATTCACCGAGCGGTTCGGGAGATGGCCTGCTCTCCAAGCTGCTCGGCGGGCCGGGAAAGACCAGCCTTCGCGCCAGCTACGGAATGTTTTACACCGCGATCGAAGCACTCACGATCGGCGTCATGAGCGCGAACGCTCCCTACGGCACGACCTACACGAGCCCCGCTCCTCCGCTCTTTTCCACGCCGTTCGTTACCGCGTCGAATGGAGACGATCTCGGCCAGGTTTTTCCCGTCACTCTCGCGACACGCGGCTCCAACTCGAAACACCCGGACAGCAATATCGATTGGTCCCAGTTCGAGCCGATCACCGGCCTGCCAAACTATCCGACGACGAATCGCATTCCGTACACCGAGGAATACATGCTGTCGCTCGAGCGCGGATTCGGTGCCAACACGGTTGTGAGCGTCAATTACGTCGGCACGCAGGGTCATCGCCTGCTCGTTCTGGAAGAAGCAAATCCCGGCGATCCCGGCCTATGCCTGTTCCTCAGCAACCCCGCGAATCTCGCGTCGGGGCAGACGCCGTGCGGCCCGTTCGGCGAAGATTCCACCTACGTCACCCCAACCGGCAAGACGTACAACGGCACGCGCGGCCCGTTGGGTTCGAATTTCGGCAGCAACGCCAACCAGGCAACGATCGGGAACTCGAACTACAACGGTTTGCAGGTGATCGTGCGCCACACCACCGCACACACGCAGATTCTCGCCGGGTACACCTACAGCAAATCGCAGGATCAATCCTCAAACATCGGCGAGGAGGTGAACCCGTTCGATCCGGGCCTCAGCAAGGCGCTTTCCGCTTTCGACGTGAAGCACAATTTCGTCGCCAGCTACTCCTACGACCTGCCGATTGAGCGCCTGTTCCATGCCACGAACCGCTGGACGCAGGGCTGGCAGATTTCCGGGATCACGCACTACAGCACCGGCCTGCCGGTCACGCTGGTGAATTTCGGCGACAACTCGCTGATCGGCTCCGAGCCGAACGGGATCAACAATTTCGGCGTCGACGAACCAGATTTCACGCGCGGACCGCTCGAGCTCAATCGCGATCCCCGCAACGGAGACGCGTATTTCAATACTTCGCTCTTTAGCGAAAACGCACTCGGAACTCCCGGCACCTCGAAGCGCCGGTTTTTCTACGGCCCGGGAATGGACAACTACGACGTCGCCCTTCTCAAGAGGATCCGCCTGACCGAATCCAAGTCCTTCCAGCTTCGGCTGGAGGCCTTCAACCTCTTCAACCACGCCCAGTTCTTCGGCCCGCAGGCCGTCGACGGGAACATCGACAGCTCCACCTTCGGTGACGTGATCAGCGCCGCTCCACCCCGTCTCGTGCAAGTGGGCGCCAAATTTAATTTCTAGGAACGCCCATGAACCCTCGACCCGCTCGCTGGCCGGTCCGACTGTCTCGCGCCGGCTTTCAGTTCTTGCTTGCCGCCGTCGTGGCCGGAATCTCGCTTCTCGTGATTCCAGGCAGCGCCGCAGCGCAAGAACCTCCGTATTTCGTTGCCTATTCCCACGCCATGGAGGAGCCCGGCAATCTGGAATTCACAATGCGCAACACAGCCGCGTCGCCCAGATTCGGGAACCCGTTTGGGAGCGCGACGATTGAGATGGAGTTCGGCACAACCGCCTGGTGGACCACCGAGTTCTACCTCAGCGGCCAGGCAACCGGGAACGACTCCGCGATCTTCAACGGATTTCGTATCGAGAATCGCTTCCGGCCGCTGCTGCACGAGCACTGGATCAATCCGGTGCTCTACGTCGAGTACGAGAATGTCAATGAAGCCGACCGCAGCATTCTGGAAGTGGTTGGCCATGACAGCGCGCAGGACGTCACCGTGCCGAACGCCATCCAGCGCGCCGAAACGGAGCGCTCGCTCGAAACAAAACTCATCCTTTCAAGCAATTTCCGCGGCTGGAATATTTCGGAGAATTTCATTGCGGAGAAGGCTATGAACGAAGGCGAACCGGCTGAGTTCGGATACGCCATCGGGATCAGCCGCCCCTTCGCGCTGGCGGCCAGCCCGCGCGCGTGCACCTTCTGCCGCGACAATTTCACGGGCGCCCTCGAGCTTTACGGAGGGCTGGGCACTACGGACAGTTTCGGCTGGCGAGGCACCTCCCAGTATATCGGGCCGGTGATTGCCTACTCGATCCCGCGCGGTCCCACGATCGCGTTCTCACCCAATGTCGGGCTCAACGACAACAGCCTCGGCGTTCTTTATCGCTTCAGCGTGTCGTACGAAGTGCAACAGATCTTTTCGCACTTCCACGGAGCCAGCCGATGAGACATCCAAGCTATTCTCGGGCCGCCGGAGGCGCGACGTGCCTCGTTGGCGGGGTTCTCGCCCTAGTGTTGTGCGCCGCGGCCGCCGGTGCGTGGCCTGCGGGCGTGCCGGAATCCTATCGCCGCACGGTGAACCCATCGGCAGGCCAACCCGATGCCATCGCGGCGGGCGGACGCTTATTCGCGGAGCACTGCGCGCAGTGCCACCAGCCCGACGCGCTCGGCAAGGGCAAAAGGCCGAGCCTGCGCAGCAATCTGGTGCAGCACGCCACGGACGGCGAAATTTTCTGGGTGCTGCGCAACGGCATCTTGGCCCACGGCATGCCTTCCTGGAGCATGCTGCCCGAACCCTCGCGCTGGCAGATCATCGCCTATCTAAAGAGTCTGGGGCCGAGTGAGGACGCCGTGCCGGCACAAGGAACACGACCGTGAGACTCCCCGCATTCCGCCCTATGGGCTCTTTCGCAATCGCGCTCTCTGCTTTGGTTCTCAGCATGCCTTTCATCGGGTGCTCGGCCGGACAGGCACCGCCGCCCGTCGTCGAATCAGAGGGCGCGCCGGCTGACCAGAACATCGGCGAGCGCCTCTTCGTCGAAACTCGCTTTGCCGAATACTTCGCCGCCAACATGACCGATATAAACGCGCCGCTCGTCCTGGGTGACCCCGTCGTGAGCCAGGTTCAGAACGTTTACACCGGCCCGATGCCGGGCCCCTTCGCAGGACAATCCATCAACTGCCGCTCGTGCCATTTTGTGGTGGAGTTTGAGGGCGTGTCGGGCGCCGGCAACCGCACCTACGCCGATTTCACCACGCGCAGCCCGCTTCCGCTGCCGATGAACGGATTCACCACCACGCCGCGCAATGCCATGCAGATGGTCGGCTCGCTCGAACCGCGCGCCGTGCCTGTGTTTCTCCATTTCGACGGGCAGTTCTCCGATCCCGCCGACCTGGTGAAGGAAACGCTCACCGGCCGTAATTTCGGCTGGGGCCCCACGCAGTATCAGCAGGCCATCGCCCATATCGCCGACGTGATCCGCCAGGACAACGGCGTCAACACGCCCGCTTCCGAGTACGGCTGCAGTCTTTCCTATGCGGTGATCTTCCTCGGAACGAATCCGACAATTCCCGCCGTCTGCCATCTGCCCGCGCAGGATCGGCTCGACATTTCAACAGCCACCGACGATGCGATCGTGAACGGTATTTCCCACCTGATCGCGCAATACATGTATGGATTGCTGTTCAAGCAGGATGAGAACGGCAACTACTATGCGTCGCCCTATGACGTTTTCCTGCGCATCAATCACCTGCCGACGCAGCCGGCCGCGGGCCAGACGCCCCAGCAGTACGATCAGGCGCTTTACCAGGCGGTGCTGGCGCTGACAAATCCGGTCTGGGTCGACGGCACCTACGGAAAATTCAAGTATCACGCGCAGCCATTCGCTTTCGGCTCCACGGAGTTCACCGGATTGAAGATTTTTCTGAAAGCCGCCAGCGGAGCCGTCGACGGTTCGCAACACGCCGGAAACTGCGCCGCATGCCACACGCCGCCGAATTTCACGGATTTCGGATTTCACAACACGGGCGTCGCGCAGGAAGAATACGACGCGGCGAATGGCCAGGGCGCGTTCATGGCGCTTTCCGTTCCCTCGCTCGCCGTGCGCAGCCAGAATTACGACGCGTACCTTCCGGTCACGCAAACCCATCCGAACGCCACGGAGAGTTTGCGGCATCCTGCCGTCGCGGGCAGCCCGCAATTCGCGGATCTCGGCCTCTGGAACGTTTATCTGAATCCCGATATCCCGAGTCCGCAGACCAGCCTGACATCCGTCGTTTGCGCCAATACCCAAAACTGCGCCGTCGATCAAGGCCTCGCGACGACAATTGCGCGGTTCAAGACTCCCATGCTGCGCGATCTGGAGGACTCCGCTCCCTATTTTCACAACGGCAGCAAGCTCAGTTTTGGCGATGTCATCCAGTTCTATCTCAATAGCTCACAACTCGCCCGGCAGGGCCTGCTCCGCAACCCACCGCCCGAATTTCAAAATATATCCATCAGCGCGGCGGATCTCAGCGCCCTCGTCGCCTTCCTGGAGTCGCTTACGGAAGACTACGACGACACCTAGTCCGCTTGGTTCATACGCGCTAGCTGCCCAGTGCCTTGAGCAATGACGCGTACGAGGTCTCGACTTCAGCGCGGGCTTCGTTGATTTTCACGGTCGACGGAATCCCCCGTTGAAAGAAAGGGCTGAACTGCGCGATTCGCATTTGCAGCTGATCCAGGTGCGCGCGGGCATCTGGCGGCGGCAACCGCAGCGCTCCTTGCGCTTCCACAACCAACGAACGGTAGGCGAGAATTTCCTTCTGCGAAGGAAGCACATACTTCTCCGGCCAGGGTTCGTCGGTGATCTCCTGGTATGCTTGCGCCGCATTTTTCGCCGCGCGAATCTCGCCGACGAATGCTTCGAACGTCGCCTCCTCCAAACCCAGCGCCTCGCTCCAATCGAAAGCATCCGGGGGCAACAAACGAACCGCTGCTGCGATTTCCGCTTTCTGTTTCCTGGACAAACTACCGGCTTCTGCAGCGTCGGTCATGGCCTGAAAATCCGACAGCAGCGCGGTGCGAGCAATCAGCTTGAAAATCAAGGTCCCGCCCTTCGCCAGGTCCTGCGAAAACCGCACGCCGTCAAGCCATGCGTCGACGGCGTCTTGCGTCTCGCCTTTCGCCATCAGGCGCATTCCGTATAGCGTATTGAGCCGGGCCAGCACGCGGGCCCTTGTCAGATAGGAGATTGACGCCCCCGGACCGCGGCTGTATTCGAGGCCCCAATCGCAGTCGGGTAGTTTTGTCGCTCGCTGCATTTCCTGAATGGCCCGCGTATTGGCGTCGAGGATCGGACCCAACTTCGGCTCGTTCCACGACGTCTGGCCCGCGGCAGTTTTCTCCAGCAGTTCTTGCGTCTCTTTGTCGGCCGGCGGATCCTGCAAATCGCCCATGGCCATCCAGTAGCGGAGCGCGGCATTCCGCGTTTCCGGCGGCACGTTGATTTGCGCGCTGCAGTTCGTCGCCACGCAGAGAACGGCGGCTAACGCGGCCGTGGCGGGACACAAACGTCGCATGATCTTCCTCCTTCGTTATTCCTTCGCAAGCGCCGCCAGACTGCTTTGCGGCCCCCGGCAACAGGGCAGGATGAGAGGCGCAGCCTCGTCCATCCGAACGTCGAGCGTGTGTTCGTCGTCAAGCCCGATGCGAGTAAGCGTAGCTGCCGAAATTTGCGGCGACGAGGCGACCTTCGCCGGCGCCTTCAAGTTGATTGGAGCGTGCTCAACGGCGAGCCATGAAACCACGCCGATTAGAGTTGCGGCAACCGCTGCGGCTACGATGCGCGGCGGGCCAAACGATGCGTGCGCCGCCAATGGCAGCGGCCGAGGTTGGACAGGTCGGAAGCTGCGAAGATACGCCTCGAATTTCTGCACGTCACTTCTCATCGCTTGCCTTTCTCGAGTAGTTCTCGCCTGCTCCCAGCCTTTCTCGCAGCTTCGCGAGACCATAGCGATACCGTGATGCGGCCGTGTTGACAGAAACGCCGGTTGCTTCCGCCACTTCCTCGAACGTCATCTCGCTCCAGACCCGCATTATCACCGCATCCCGCTGTTCGTCAGGCAATTCCGCGATCGCCTGCTCGAGCGCCTGCGCCTCCTGCTCACCGTCCGCGCGTCCGTCGCTGCTGAACCAATGTGCCTCCGGCACGAAAGGCACCTCTCGCGACCGGCTCCGGCGATCGTTCATCGCCTCGTTCTTCACCGAGCGATAGAGATATGCTGTCGCATTGCCGGTAATCACATAATTCCCACTCAGTAATTTTAGAAAGACCCTGTGCACCACGTCTTCAGCGGCGCCCGCATCGGCCGCGTATGTCCGCGCGTAAAGGAGCAGCGCCGGACTGTGCCGCCCGTAGAGCCGTCGAATCTCGTCAATGCTCAGCGGTTGCGCTGGCAATGCTTCATCCCAATCATTCGGCGGCACCCTCGATATAGAAGACACATCAGCAGCTCGATTTTGTCTATGTCCGGGTCAATATTTCGGTGTTGAGGGGTCTGAACATACGCACCCGTATGGAAGTACGCGGACACAGTGGCCGTTTCGCCCGTACGGTTCCGCATTGAACACGGACGCTGACGCTGAGCCATCTGCAAGATGAACGCTGCTCTTTGGATATAGGCCATAGGCACGTGACCGGAGCGTGGGAGATTCGCCATCGGCCCGCCTCCGACATACGCCTCCGACTAGCCTGCCGTCCGCGCTTCGATCACGATTTACAATCCCACACCGTATGGAATCCTCCCCGTGCGATCATCGATCCCGAGCCAATTGATCTCCATTTGCGGCTCCTATCTTCACGCGATGCCCTCCAGCAGCGGGGGTTGCGCTCGATGGCGTCTCAGGCATAACACGCGGGCACTGAAAACGTCGCTGCGAAATTTCCTGCTACAATATTCTGCGGAGATGGCCTGCGAAGCAGGTGACGTTGTGAAAGCCTTTTGAACCAATGCTGGATCCCAGGGAGCTTGAGTCGTCCCGCCCTTGTGCCTTTCCGCCGGCTCGCCGGTGCGAGAAGCCTTAAAGCAGGCGCCGGGCACCCACCTATTCAAGGGGTTCAGGGCCTAGCAACGCACGGCCGAGTGGACCGTTTCCTCACAATCTGGTCAGGATCGGGGCCCTGAGCGAATCCGCGTGGGCCAGGGGCTTGACCGGTTGGCACAAACGTGAGATTCCGTCGCCAGCGAACCAATCGATCGCGGCGGGATCGTGACGTACAATTCAGGCGACGCGGCCGCTCGGCGCTGACATAATCGCTGCCCGAAAGTTCTCGATCTGAAAATCCTATTCATCGGCGACATCGTCGGCTCGCCCGGCCGCAAGATCGTTCATGACCGGCTTGCGGACATCCTCGCCCAGCGCGAAATCGATCTCTGCATCGCCAACGGCGAAAATTCCGCCTCCGGCTTTGGCATCACGCCGCGCATCGCCGAGGAACTGCTCGCCAGCGGCATCGAAGTCCTCTCCGGCGGCAACCACATCTGGGACCGCAAGGAGATCTTGGACTATTTCCCGCACGAGCCGCGCCTGCTGCGTCCTGCGAATTTCCCTGAAGGCTCGCCCGGCAGCGGCCTCTATATCGGCCGCGCAAAAAATGGCACGGGCTACGCCGTCCTCAATCTTCAGGGCCGCACTTACATGACGCCAATCGAGGATCCCTTCCGCACCGCCACCCGCGAGCTCGCGAAAGTTCCGCACGATATTAAGGTGATCTTCGTGGACATGCACGCCGAGGCCACGTCTGAAAAACAAGCGATGGGCTGGTATCTCGACGGCAAAGTGTCCGTTGTGGTCGGCACGCACACGCACGTCCCCACCGCCGATTATCACGTGCTCCCCGGTGGCACCGCCTACATCACCGACGTCGGCATGACCGGCCCACACGATTCCGTAATCGGCATGGACAAAAAGGGCGTGCTCCAGCGATTTCTCGACGCGATGCCCGCACGCTTCGTCGTCGCCGAGGGCGATATCCAGATGAACGCGGTGCTCGTGGACGTCGACGAAACCACGGGCCGCGCTCGATCGATCGACCGTCTCAATTTTCGAATCGATTAGCGGCGACGCACCTGCCGACGAGTGGGCGTGCGGTATTCACAGCGGGAAGTGGCCGTGTTTCCCGTTCGCCAATCCGCAGGAAGATTCGTATGCAGCGATGACCACCCACGCCACCTTCTTGGGGTCTTTCGCGTAGAACGAAAGCCAGTACGGCTTGCTCACAACGACCATGTAGGAATTCGGCGTATCGCCGTGGCTTCTCCATTCATAGCTCACTCGCCCCTGCGCCTGGTGCGTCCGCTTGAAATGCGTGATCGAGCCCGCGTCGACCTGCAGTAGTGCGGCCAGCGATCCGGCTCCCACCCTGTCCGGATCGTCAAATGCAAACGGCGGCTCGCCAGCCTCGGCATGCCGCTGCGCGTCGATCAGTTCGGCCCGCACGTGTTTGAAGAGCAGGTCTCGCACGCCGCAGCCGGCCTTGTTCTCGATCTTGGGCTCGTCGGCTGAAGGGCGATAATCCAGATCAGTGCGCGTCTCGGGATCGACCGCGATAATTTGCTGAATCGCCAAAAGGCTGCAGCAGCGCATGTGCCCGTAGCCGCGCTGCGAACCTGCGCTCGCCTCGTCCAGCTGGCCCGAGAAGAACCGGCCCAGGAATGTTGCGTGGGCGGTCGCATCCGGAGGACTCTGAATGAGCCGGTCGAATTGCTGAAACTCCTCATCGGCGACCAGCGGGACCGCCATGTTCTCCACCACAAGCTCGGCCGGCCTCTTTCGATCGATCGGAACTCCACAGCAATACATCGCGCCCGAGTCCGCCGTGCCGCCATATTCCAGCCAGACAACGGGAGACGATGAGCAGGTCGGATCGAAGAGCGTAAACTCCTCGAATCCGCGCGACGCAAAGGCCGTGATTTCGACCAGATGATGATTGAAAGCGGCGGGGTCGCTCTGCAACTGGCAAAGCGTGACTTTTTCAGGCTCTTGAGCGCGCGCTCGCGTCGAAAAGCACAACGCAACGGCGCAGCAGGCGAACACGAAACAAATTCGTCGGGAGCGGACGGGGCTCATCCAACCTCGCAGATTCTTACGCGCAAGCGAATCGACCGACCGCACGCAGCGTCATGTGAAAGCCCCGCGAGCCGGCGACAATTCCTTTGACACTGGCACGCTCGGAAAGGATGCCAGTGCCTCGCAAGCAACGCGACCCCGCACCCTGGCATCTCTTGCCGCCTCTTGCCGGTACACTCACCCAGTCGATGTTTCGCCGCCTGCAAATCGGCATTTCGATCGTCATTGCAGTCGCCCTTGCCGCCGGCTGGAATTATTCCGGCACCGCCCTGTCGGCGCAGGATCCGAATTTCGCCGCCCACGACCTTCTCGCCCGCGGCCGCGTGTTCCCGGAAATCGGCGCAGGCGTCTCCGTCATCAAAAAAGACTCCGCGGGCCGTTACTACATCCTCGCCGCGCCGGCAAAATCAATCGCCATCTTCCAAGCCGACGGCAAACGCTTGGGCCAGATTCCCAACCAGAATTCACGCGACGCGACGATCGCCTACGCCCAGGACTTCGACATCGATGCCTCGGGCCGGATCCTCGTCGCCGACCGCGGCACAAACTCCGTAAAAGTTTTCGCGCCCGATGGCTCGCTGGAATCGTCGTTCGCGTTCCCGATGCCGCTCTCCATCATCGCGCTGCCCGACGGCTCGTGCGCCATGAAATCATTGTCATCCGGTGGCTCCTACTTCAGCATCGTCAGTCGCCAGGGCAAAAACCTTCGCACCTTCCGCACGGCGCCGTCCTCGCCCGGCAACGGCCCAATCTTTGGAGACGCCTCCGGCCACATCTATCTCGCCTTCGCGGAGACGGAGGTGCCGACGGTCCGCAAGTACGACGCCTACGGCGCATCCGACTACGAATTCTCGCTGTCCGCCGCCGACTTCGAGCCTCCTGCCGATCGCAGGCACTGGACCAAGATCACCATTGAACAGGGCGCCACCCCAGCCTCCACAAAGGCCGCGATCCAAGCCCTCGCCGCGGATCCGGAAAGCGACGAGGTATGGGTCGCGATCTTCGACGAGCTTGTGCATATCGATCAGAACGGTAATCGCCGCGCCGTCTACCGCACGTCTACGCAGGAAGGCGCGCGCATCGAGCCCAGCGCCATCTTGATCGAGCACAATCGCATCCTGATTGCCGACGACGAGCTCGGCATTTTCGATTTCCCGCTACCGGAAAGATTGCCTGCCTCCGCCCCGCGCCCGTGATTCCAACAGCTCTTGTTGAAATGGCGGCTGTGGAAAACAGTGTTGATAAATTGCAGCCGTACTTCGCGAATGGGTCGAGATTTACTGCGCACGGTCGAAATTCCCGGAACTTTTTCACACGATATTCTCTTGTGGAAAAACTGTGCATGATTTGTGGAGCGTAGAACTTCGTTTCGTGAAGTTTTCTCTTGCTCAACGCGTCCCGTTTTCCTAGAATCCCCGCTCGCCTGAATGACAGGAACGTAATCAAACATCAATCGTTGAGTAATGCAACTGGAACCGGGCGCGGTTCCAACGACTTGGCGCGGAAAAAATTCGAATCGTCGATGTCTCTTCCCGGCCGGAGAGACTTTCCACAGCATTTCCACCATTGTGGAAATTGCTAGAGAGCTGATTTTCTAGATGAATCTTTGGGACAAAATCCTGCAGCACGCCTCGCGGCGCGTAAACCCCCATAGCTACGCCACATGGTTCAAACCAACCCGGCAGGAGCGCGCGGAAGAGAATCTGCTGGTCGTCCGCGTTCCCACGCGGCTCTTCTGCAAGCGCCTTACCGAAACCTATGGCGAGCTTCTGCAGGCCGTGCTGGTCGAAATCGGCCGACCGGGCCTGGTCCTGGAATTCGTCTCGGCCGAAAACGAAGCAGCGGTAACTCCCCCGCCGGTCTCGCCGCAGCAAAAGCTCGACTTCGATTCGTCCGCGAGCCAGTTGAACCCGCGCTATACCTTCGACAAATTCATTGTCGGCTCGTCGAACCAGTTCGCGCACGCCGCGGCCGTCGCCGTCGCCGAGCAGCCGTCGAAATCCTACAATCCGCTGTTCCTGTACGGCGGCGTGGGACTCGGCAAAACGCACTTAATGCAGGCCATCGGCCACTCGCTCAAGCGCCGCAATCCCGCGCTGCGCCTCACCTACATCAGCGCCGAAAAATTCACCAATGAAGTGATCGCTTCCATCCGCTTCGAGCGCATGCCGGCCTTCCGCGACCGTTTCCGCAACATGGACGTGCTGATGGTCGACGATATTCAGTTCATCGCTCGCGCCGAGCGCACCCAGGAAGAATTCTTCCACACCTTCAACGCGCTCTATGACCAGCAGAAGCAGATCGTGATTTCATCCGATTGCCCGCCGAAGGAAATTTCCGCGATCGAAGAACGCCTGCGTTCCCGCTTCGAATGGGGCTTGATCGCCGATATCCAGATGCCTGATCTGGAAACGAAAATCGCCATTCTGCAGAAGCAGGCGGACAATGAGCGCGTCCATATTCCCGACGACGTGGCCGAATTCATCGCCCGCTCGATCAAATCGAACATCCGCGAGCTTGAAGGAGCGCTGATTCGCTTGATGGCCTACGCCTCGCTCACCGGCGCCGAACTGAATCTCGCCACGGCGCAGCAGGTGCTCCGCAACATCATCGAGACGCAGGAAAAGAAAGTTACCATCGAGCAGATCCAGAAAGCCGTTGGCGAAGTCTTTGGCCTGCGCGCGCAGGACCTGAAAATTCGCAGCAACTCGAAAGTGATTTCCTACCCGCGCCAAGTCGCCATGTTCCTCGTGAAGCAGCTCACCTCTGCCTCGCTGCCGGAAATCGGCAAGCAATTCGGGGGCAAACACCACACCACCGTTCTCCACTCGATCAACAAGATCGAGATGCTCCGCCAAGTCGACAAAGACCTGAACAAGACGATTAACAGGCTTCTTGATTCCTTCGGCTAGAGCCGGGCGGAGCCGCTCCTGCCAGCAGGAGAGTTGTTGTTGGGCTTCAGCCCCTCGGTATTTTGCGTGGGTAAGCTGTGAATGTCCTGTGAATCAAATGTGGACGACGTCCCCTGTCTCGGGTCGGCTTCAAATTGCGCGGCTTTTTGCACCGCGCCACATGGATTCTCACAGTACGAGCAGTACCGTAACTGCACTGAATGCGATGGATTGAATCGCTTTTCCGAATATCCACAACTGCGGCGGTGACGACGGGTTTTCTTATTTATAGTAATAAAGAAAAGAAGTACAGTAGCCGTACCGCGATGAGCCCAGAAACCAGCGTAAGGACTGCACACGAGATGGAGTACAGCGTAAAGAAATTCGATCTGCTCGAAGAACTCTTGCTGACGCAGGGCGTTGTCGAGCGCAAGACCACGATTCCCATCCTGTCGAATCTTCTGTGCGAGGCCAAGGGCAATCGCCTCACAATCACGGCCACCGATCTCGAGCTGAGCATTCGCACGTCGTGTGAAGCGAAAATCAAGAAAGACGGCGCCGGCACCATTCCCGCGAAGAAATTACTTGAGCTCGTACGACTTCTTCCCGACGAAGAGATTCGCTTCAAGCTTCTGGAAAATCACTGGGTCCAACTGACCTGTGATCGTCGCAATTACAAGCTTGTCGGCATGTCGAAGGATAATTTCCCCGCTCTGCCGGACTTTCCGCACGCGCTGGTGAAAATTCCCGCAAAGCTGCTGGCCGCGGTGATCGCCAAAACCACATTCGCAATCTCACTCGAAGAATCGCGCTACACCTTAAATGGCGCCCTGCTCGTCGTGAAGCCCGGCTCGCTCACCATGGTCGCCACCGACGGTCACCGCCTCGCCATGGTCGAAACCGATCACAAATTCGAAGGTCTCTCAACCGAAACACGCGTCCTCGTCCCGAAAAAGGCCATGAACGAAGTCCAGCGCCTCGCCGCCGAATCGGGCGACGATGCCGTCGTCGAATTCGCGCAGGACGAAAGCCATCTCTTCTTCCAGTTCGGCGGCCGCCTGCTGACCTGCCGGAAACTCACGGGCCAGTTCCCGAACTACGAAGCCGTGCTGCCGCGCGACGTGAACAAAACGGTCACCATCGAACGCAACGAACTGCAAGATGCGCTCCGCCGCGTTTCCCAACTCGCCGATCAACGCTCGCACGCCGTGAAATTCGTACTCGCAAAAGAAGGCCTGGAAATTTCCGCCTCCAGCCCCGAATACGGCGAAGCAAAAGAAGCCATCGAAAAAGAGTACAAAGGCCAGCCCATCTCGATCGGGTTCAACGCGCAATACCTGCTCGATTTTCTAGCCGCCGCTCCCGACGGCCCCATCAGTTTCGAACTGAAAGATGAACAATCCGCCGGCCAGCTACGCCCCCTCGGCGACGAATCCAGCCGCTACCGCTATGTCGTAATGCCCATGCGCATCTGATCGCCCTAACTTAGAACTCGCGCTGAAATCCCGCGCCTTTCGCACGCAATTTCGAGCGTCTCGACGATGCGCTATTGAGGCTCGATTGCAGCCCCTCAAGCGCCTTCTATCCCATTGAATCTACAGGCGATAAATTCCATCCTCCACTTGAGAATCGCCTTGTGAATTCCCCTCGCACGCGGTAAAATTCTTGCGCTAAAGATTCCTCCTGAACGGCACTTTGTTCGCTCGAGGTTTGCGTCGCAGCCCGGCCCGCTAGCGCCAGAACTAGCGTGCCACCAAGGCTCGCCGCAGCCGTCGAGCGCCCGCGCAAGCGGGTAGAAAAACGGCTCCGCCGCGTCCGCCCGAGAACTCGGAATCGGAAGGGATGGAGCCCGGAAACACCCTTCGAGTCCCGGCTCGGCGAAACATTTCGAGCGAGCGGGGCCAATGGGCAAGGTGAACTCGCCGCACCAGTCGCGGCGGGGAAAGTGTCGAGCACATTCCGCGCGACCGCCTTCCCGAAAATTGACGACCGATTGCACGTTGATGAGCGCGGGCTCGCACGCCCCAGGCCCATCTCTCGAGGAGACGCACGATTCATGGCTGAAAAAGATTCTTCGCCCGCAGGCGGCCACAAGTACGATGCCACTTCCATCAAGGTTCTCGGCGGTATCGAAGCCGTCCGCAAGCGTCCGGCGATGTACATCGGTTCCACCGGCGAAATGGGCCTCCACCATCTCGTCTGGGAAGTTGCCGACAACTCCGTGGACGAAGCCATGGCCGGCTTCTGCGACGAAATCAACGTTACCGTGCACGACGACAACAGCGTCACGGTGATCGACAACGGCCGCGGCATTCCCGTCGACATGCACGCCACGGAAAAAAAGCCCGCGGCCGAGGTCGTCATGACCGTCCTGCACGCCGGCGGAAAATTCGACAGCGACACTTACAAAGTTTCCGGCGGCCTTCACGGCGTCGGCGTCTCCGTCGTCAACGCGCTCTCGGACTGGCTCGATCTGGAAATCTGGCGCGACGGCGAAGTTTGGGAACAGTCCTACGAAAAGGGCGTGCCCACCTCGAAGCTCAAAGCCTCCGGCAAGACCCGCAAGACCGGCACGAAAATCACCTTCCACGCCGATCCCACGATCTTCACCACGCTCAACTACAGCTACGACACGCTTTCGCAGCGTCTCCGCGAGCTGGCCTTCCTCAACAAGGGCCTGAAAATCACTCTCGAGGACGAGCGCTCCAACAAGAAAACCGAATTCCGCTTCACCGGAGGCATCTCCGAATTCGTCAAGCATCTCAATCGCGGCAAGGGCGTCCTCCACGATTCGCCCATCTACATGGAGGGCAAGCGCGAGCAGGTCGACATGGAAATCGCTGTCCAGTACAACGACAGCTACGCCGAAAATATCTTTGCCTTTGCCAACACCATCAACACCGTCGACGGCGGCACGCACCTTTCCGGTTTCCGCTCCGCGCTCACCCGCACCATCAACTACTACGCCAGCTCGCTCGGCATGTTGAAAGAGCAGAAAGACGAAGTCACGATCAATGGCGACGATGTGCGGGAAGGACTCGTCGCCGTGGTCTCCGTAAAACTCCCGCAGCCGCAGTTCGAAGGCCAGACCAAAGGTAAGCTCAACAGCGACATCAAAGGCCTCGTCGAATCGCTCGTCAACGAAAAGCTCGGCGAATACTTCGACAAGCACTCCTCGATCGCCCGAAAAATCATCGGCAAGTGCATCGACGCCGCCCGCGCCCGCGAAGCCGCCCGCAAAGCCCGTGAGCTCACGCGCCGCAAATCCGCGCTCGATTCATCGGGCCTGCCCGGAAAACTCGCTGATTGCCAGGAACGCGATCCCGCCCGCTGCGAGCTCTTCATCGTCGAGGGTGAATCCGCAGGCGGCTCCGCAAAAGGCGGCCGCGACCGCCGCTACCAGGCGATCCTTCCGCTCAAGGGCAAAATCCTCAACGTCGAAAAAGCCCGCTACGACAAAATGCTCGGCCACGAAGAAATCCGCGCCATCATCACCGCGCTCGGCACCGGCATCGGCAAGGACGATTTCGACGCATCGAAGCTCCGCTATCACAAAGTGATTCTCATGACCGACGCGGACGTCGACGGCAGCCACATCCGCACCCTGCTGCTCACCTTTTTCTTCCGCCACATGCGCGAGCTGATCGAAAAAGAGCACATCTACATCGCCCAGCCGCCGCTCTATCGCGTGAAGCGCGGGAAAATGGACCGCTACATCCGCGACGAGCGCGAATTTTCGCGCGAACTGATGAAGCGCGCCACCGAAGAACACGTCGTAAAGGGAAAAACCGGTAAAGCGCTCGAAGGCGGCGATCTGACCCAGTTCCTTCTCAACGTGCAGGAGCTCGAACAGATCACCGCCAAGCTCGGCCGCCGCCTGCGCGAACCGAAGCTCGTCGAGCTTCTCGCCGAAAGCGAACTCGACAAGAAAACCGACTTCGCCGACAAAAAGAAATTGCAGGAGCTGGTGAAAGCCATCGAAAAAGCCAAGCTGAAGATCGAAACCAAAATCGCCTGGGACGAAGAGCACAGCCTCAACGAACTTGTGCTTACCAACGGCGCCGAGCGCCGTATCAACTGGGCCCTCGCGTCCACCGCCGACTTCAAGCGCCTCCGCGCCCTCTGGCAGGCCATCGACGAAAGCGACAAGCCGCCCTTCACCATCACCCACAATGGCGACAAAGTGACCAAGGAAGATTCCGTCGGCGTCCTGAACTACGTCCTGGAAGACGCGAAAAAGGAATTCACCATCACGCGCTTCAAGGGGCTGGGCGAAATGAACCCCGAACAGCTCTGGGCCACCACAATGAACGCCGAGACCCGCACGCTTCTGAAAGTGCGCCTTGAAGACGCCGTGGCCGCCGAAACAATTTTCTCGACGCTGATGGGCGAAAACGTGGAAGAGCGAAGAAAATTCATCGAGGACAACGCTCTGGAAGTAGTGAACCTCGATATTTAGTGAGTCCGGGTCGAAGGAGAAGTGAAGATTGGCCGTCCGCGCAACCCTCGGCCTAGCCGCGCTGCTGATAGCCGTCACGGCGGCCGCGGCCCAGGCCCCGGTTCACGGCCTCTGGGTCTGGAAAAGCCCGGACGTGCTCGCCGCTCCGCACGCGGCGGAAAAGCTGTCGGAATTTTGCAAAACTGAGGGAATCACCGAAGTGTACGTTTCGATCTCTCGAAAATCGTTCGAATCGGAAAAGCCCGCTCTCGCCCACGCGATCGCCGTGCTGCACCGCGAAAGGGTTCGCGTCGAAGCGCTGCTTTCCAGCACCGAGGCAGACGAGCCCGGCGAGCATCGCGACAACCTCGTCGAGCACGCGCAGGAAATCGTGCAGTTCAATCGCGAGCATCCCGCCACCCGCTTCGACGGCATCCACCTCGACGTCGAGCCGCAGCAGCGCCCGGAAAACAAAGGCCCCGGCAACCTGCGCTTTCTTCCGGGCCTCGCGGAAGCTTTCCGCGCCGTGCGTGCCGAAGCGCAATCAGCCGGCATGAGTGTCGACGCCGACATCCAGAACAAGCTCCTCAAAGGCTCGCTTGACGAGCGCAAGATGCTGCTCACCTCCGTACCGCGCGTCACCCTGATGATGTACGAGCTCAGCAGTCCGGCCGACGGCGACACCGCCGACCAAAAGGCCGCCAAAGTTGCCGACGCCAGCCACAAATTTCTGGACATGGCCTACGACGGACTAGCGGGCCAGGACCTAGCCAAGATGTCCATCGCCCTGCGCGCGCCCGATTACGGCGATTTGCTCCCGCGCATGCTCGCCGGGCTCGACGACGCGAATCGCGCCAACCCGCACTATCTCGGCTGGGCCCGCCATTCCTACAACGATCGACTGAACGGAGCGAACTGAACGCCCATGACAACCAGTTCCATGACCAGCCAACTCGCGCACTTCGCCATTCACGCCGATGATCTCGAACGCGCCCGCAAATTCTACGGCGCCATCTTCGGCTGGAAATTCCAGGGCTACGGCGGCGACATGACCGACTTCTGCCAGATCATCGACGATGCCGGCAACCTGCTCGCCCCGCTCGGCGCCATCCAAGCCCGCAAATTCAATTCCGCGCCGCAGCCAATGATCGGCTTTGAATGTTCGATCGCAGTCGACGATATCGACAGAGCCGCACGCGCGATCGAAGCCAACGGCGGGAAAATTGTGATGAAGAAAACTGCGATCCCAGGTGTCTGCTGGATCGTCAAGTTCCTCGACACGGAAGGAAACCTGGCCTGCGCGGTGAAATACGACCCAGGCGCGAAGTAAGCCCGCAGGCGCACATTATTTTTTCCGCGCCCGGGGATTGCCCATGTGGAATCGATGAACACTTTGACCGAATTCAGGGCGAAGGATCGGCGGCCCAGCGGCCGCCAAGTACAGGCCCCGGCCTGCCCGCCCGCAGGTCCGAAATCAGCCTGTGTCCACTCGACAATGCCGCCGAGCAGAAACGTCCATAATCAACTGAGAACAAATAATCGGTCGACCGTCTACTCGACAATAAACCGGGCGGTCTCGAGCACCGCTTCTCACCAATCAAGAATCGCGACTCACCAATCACTGAGGGGTTTCCATGGCTGACGATCCAAACCAACAACAGATCCTTACTCCGGTCGATATCGAATCGGAGATGAAGAAGTCGTACCTCGATTACGCCATGAGCGTGATCATCGGGCGCGCGCTTCCCGACGTGCGCGACGGCCTCAAGCCCGTCCACCGCCGCATCCTCTTCGGCATGTACGAGCTGGGCCTCACCTCCACCAAGGCCTATCGCAAGTGCGCCAAGATCGTCGGCGAGGTCCTCGGCAAATTCCATCCCCACGGCGATTCGCCCGTGTACGACGCGCTGGTGCGCATGGCGCAGGATTTCAACATGCGCTACCCGCTCGTCGACGGGCAGGGAAACTTCGGCTCCGTTGACGGCGATCCTCCGGCGGCCATGCGCTACACCGAAGCGCGCCTTTCGAAAATCGCGGAAGAAATGCTCGCGGACATCGAAAAGGAAACCGTCGACTTCATTCCCAATTTCGACGAAAGCGAACACGAACCCGTCGTACTGCCCACGCGAATTCCCAGTCTGCTCGTCAACGGCTCGTCCGGTATCGCCGTTGGCATGGCGACCAACATCCCGCCGCACAACCTGAAGGAAACCATCGAAGCGGCCATCCTGCTGATCGAGAATCCGGAAACCACCCTCAAGCAGGTGATGAAGCTCGTGCCCGGCCCGGATTTTCCCACGGGCGGCTATATCTACGGCCGCCAAGGAATCGAGCAGGCCTACACCAGCGGCCGCGGTTCGTTCCAGGTGCGTGCCAAGGCCGCCATCGAGCAGCGCGGCAAGGACCGCCAGGACATCGTCGTCACCGAGCTCCCCTACCAGGTCAATAAAGCCCGCCTGATCGAGCACATCGCCGAGCTGATCCAGAACAAGAAGATCGAGGGCATCGCCGACATTCGCGACGAAAGCGATCGCGACGGCATGCGCATCGTCATCGAGTGCAAGCGCGACGAAGAGCCGCAGATCATTCTGGCTCACCTGTTCAAGCAGACGCAGATGCAGGAGTCGTTCGGCATGATCCTGCTTGCCATCGTCGCCGGACAGCCGCGAGAACTCGGCCTGCTGGCACTCTTAAAGCTATTCATTGAGCACCGCATCGACGTGGTCCGGCGCCGCACGCAATACGAGCTGCGCAAGGCCCGTGAGCGCGAGCACATTTTGCTCGGTTACCGCATCGCGCTCGACAACATCGACGACGTCATCAGGATCGTCCGCGGATCGTCCAGCCGCGCCAACGCCCGCGAGAATTTGCACGAATTCTTCGAGAACAAATCCGTGCGCGTCCTGGTCGGCGGCCGCGAAACCACCATGAAGGGCGTCAAGCTTGACGCCAAGAAATACGGCATCACCGCCATCGCCACCGGCGACGGAATGGGCCTCAGCTACATCCAGATCGACGCCATTCTCGAATTGCAGTTGCATCGCCTGACACAGCTTTCCGTCGATGAAATCCTCAAGGAACTCGCGCAGATCCGGGAGCGCATCGCCGAGCTGGAGGAAATCCTCGCCAGCGACAAGAAACTGAAAGCCGTCATCGTCAGCGAGCTCCGCGAGGTGGTGAAATCCTACGGCGACGATCGCCGCACGCAGATCGTCGACCGCGTCGAGGAAATCAAGCTCGAGGACCTGATCAAAGACGAGGAAATGGCCATCACCGTCAGCCACGCGGGCTACGTGAAGCGTACTTCGGTCGACACCTACCGCCATCAATCCCGCGGCGGCAAGGGCCGCATCGGCGCCAAGACGCGCGAGGACGATTTCGTCGAGCACTTCTTCACCGCCTCGGCGCACAGCTATATCCTGCTGTTCACGTCGAAGGGCCGCGTCTACTGGCTGAAGGTGTATGAAATTCCAGAAGCCGCCGCAGCCACGCGCGGGAAAGCGCTCTCGAATCTCGTCCGTTTCCAGGAGGGCGAGACGCTCAAAGCCATTGTCCCCACGCGCAATCTGGAGGAAGCGGGCCGCTATGTGCTGCTTGCCACCAAAGACGGCACGGTGAAGAAAACGGAGCTCGCGGAATTCTCCAACCCGCGGCCGTCCGGAATCATCGCCATCAACCTCGACGCGACTAACGAGCTGATCGGCGCGAAACTCACCGACGGCAAACAGATGGTCTTCCTGGCCAGCCATGAAGGACAGGCCATTCTGTTCCGCGAGACCGAAGTCCGCGCCATGGGCCGCAACGCCGGCGGAGTCAACGGCATGGATCTCGCCAAGGGCGACTTCGTCGTCTCCATGGACGCCGTGCAGGTCGATTTCGCGATCATCCAGAAGGAATACAAGACCACCACGCAGGATCTCGACGAGCTCGAAAGCGACCAGATCCGCGATTCGATCACCTCGCTGATGCTCACCGTTGCCGAGAAGGGCTACGGCAAGCGCACGCCGCTCGCCGAGTATCGCGTCACCTCGCGTGGCGGCAAAGGCGTCATCAACCTGAAATCCACCGATCGCAACGGTCCCGTCGTCGCCGCCCTGCAGGTGAAGGAAGACTCCGACGTAATGATCATCACCGGACACGGGAAGGTAATCCGCGTTCACGCCGGCGAAATCCGCGAAGCCGGCCGCGGCACGCAAGGCGTTCGCCTGCTCCGGCTAGACGAAGGCGACCGTATTGCCGCAGCGGCCGCCATCCTGGAAGAGGAGCCGCCAGCCGAGCCGGAGAAGAAATAGCCCATGAAGAACGTCACATCTCTGCAAGGGCCGGTGGAAAACGTGGACGGCAAGCTTGTGCTTCGCATTCCATTGGCTGCCGGCGGCAGCCAGCTGATTGAATCTTCGCGCGGAATCGGCGAAGTCGACGGGGAGTGTTTGAAGGTAACCATTCCCGACTGGCTGGCGGAAAAACTCGGAATCCGTGCAGGCGGCCAGGTAAGCGTGAACAATTTCGACGGTAAGTTCAATATCCATCCCGCGGATCACAAAGCTGAACTTGCCGAACTGCTGCGTGCGAAATCCATCAGGCGTGGCGACTTCACGCTGGCCTCCGGAAAGAAGAGCCATTACTACCTCGATTGCCGGCTGACGACGCTCGATCCGGAAGGGGCGCGGCTCACCGGCTACTGTGTTCTGCAACTGCTCGACGAAATGGGCGTGAAGCCGGACGCCATCGGAGGCCTCAGCATGGGCGCCGATCCCGTGGTGTCCGCGGCGATCGTGGTGAGCGCATTCGAAAAGCGCCCCCTGCAGGGGTTTTTAGTCCGCAAGGAAGCGAAGGGCCACGGCCGCAAGAAGCAAATCGAAGGGATGGAAGAACCGCGCGGCAAGCGCGTCGCGATTGTCGACGATGTTTGCACCACCGGGGGCTCCACGCTGGAAGCCATCGAAGCCTCGGAGCGCGAAGGCTGCGAGGTGGTCGCCGTGATCAGTCTCGTCGACCGCGAAGAAGGCGGCTCGGAATCGCTCCGCGCGAAATACAACTACCGCTCGATCTTCACCGCCCGCGAGCTGCTCGCCGAGGGCCCCAAACCAGCGGAAAACGCGCACAGCGCATCGTAACGTTCCCGCGTTCAACGATCACGAACCGGTGCGAGGATGTCGGCAAGCCCAGTTCCATAACTGGACTTTTACTGGACCTCAGGTCTTCTCCTTTTGCCTGACTTTCTTGCCGTACGTTTTTCCTGATCTTTCGCGGCGAAGTCTTTTGTATCGGCCCAGATGTTACGTTCACGGACGCTTCGCCGCGATCGCAGCGCACGCGAAGAAAAAGCCAAGCTAGAATGTCTCTCGACTGACTGTGAGGGGGAATCATGAAGCGTTTCGGGTATTTGCCCATGTCGAAGCTGGCGTATCAGGATCCGGTGTTCATGGAAAGTCGGCCGGCGCGGCCCCTGCGGATCCTGGCGGAATACATCGACCCGCTGAACCGCCTGCGCCTGGCGAACGTGGCGGACACGATCGTAATGTTCGGTTCGGCGCGCATTCAGCCCCGTGATAAGGCGCTGACGGCGCTGAAGAAGGTGCAGAAAGCGGCGCGCGGGCGGCGCAGCGGCCCGTGGCGCACGAAGCTGATCGCCGCGCGATCGATCGTCGGCATGTCGCGCTATTACGAGGAGGCGCGCGAACTTTCGCACCGCATTACGAGCTGGTCGACGACGCTCGGTTCGAATCCAAAGCGCTTTCTGATCTGCTCCGGCGGTGGACCGGGAATTATGGAAGCTGCCAACCGCGGCGCCGCCGAAGCAGGAGGCTATTCCGTGGGTTTGAGCATTCAGCTGCCGCACGAGCAGCGGCCGAATCCCTACATCAGCCGCGAGCTGAATTTCTGTTTCCACTATTTTTTTATGCGCAAGCTCTGGTTCGCGCAGATGGCCAAGGCGCTGATCGTATTTCCCGGCGGATTCGGCACGATGGACGAACTCTGGGAAGTGCTCACGCTGCTGCAAACCGGAAAAATCGATTCGCAGCATTTGATTCTGATTTACGGCCGCAAATATTGGGACAAAGTAATCAACTGGCGGCACATGGTAAGCAGCGGGACGGTCAGCGAGCGCGATTACAAGATGCTTCGATTCGCGGACACCGTGGATGAGGCCTTCAACACTGTCCGGGCCGAGATGGAAAAACATCACCTGGCACCCGAAGTGAATTAATCCGTGCGCTGGCGCACCCTTAGCTACGAAATCCGGCGCTAGAGGATGCGGCCCGGTTAGTTCTTGGAGATGTTTGTGTCCGGCTGGAACACGGCCGTGAAACGCCGTTGCTCGTCGCGATCGTGCACCAGGACCACGGGAGAAACCCGCAGCGAGCGCTTGCAGCCCCCGCACCGGCTCATTTCACCTTGTAGGTCCTGCACGAATCCATCCGTGAAGTGATACTCGGACCGCGGCCGACGAGCGGCCTTGGTTCCCTTGGTCCCGCAGTGCGGGCAGGTATACTCGACGGTATCTTCGAGCGGGTCGCGGTGCAGCGCGGCCCATCCTGTAAAGCGAACACCCACTGTTTCTGTAGAAGTACGGCTCATGATGACCCCTCTATATCGCCGCAAAGCGGCGCCTATAATGCGTTAGACGCACGCAAGCCGAAGAGTGATGCAACGTTTTGTAACATAGGTTTATCTCCCTCTTTTCAGTGGTTTGCGCAAGGATTCGGTCCCAAGAGACCGTTGACGCCGCGGCATTGTCGGGAACTACCCTACGCCGGCGGTGTCTATGCTTGGTAGAGATCGCGAACTCCGCAAACGGGCCTACGCGGCGCTTGCTCCGGCTGAACCAGCGGTAGCGACCGCGGCTGATTTTTCCAGGTGTGCACGGAAGAACCGTGGAGGTGTGTCCATGAGTGATCTAGCTGGTCTGGGAGACCTTGCGCAGTGCATGGTCGATAGCGATGCGTCGGCCAAAACGCGGGCGAAGCGATCGCGGGGAAAAGCGCTCGCCGCGTCAATCGGACTCGAAGCCCTGGTGCTTGGCGCCGTGATCCTGTGGCCCCTGGTTACGCTGGGGGTGCTGCAGCCGCAACTGAGCGTGACACCACTGCGGCCGTTTCGCGGTGCGCACGAGGCGGCGCCGATTTCGCACCTCCCGCCGCACACGATCGTCGGTTCTTCGCCCCGCTTTCCGAAGCCGTTGTATCAGCCGCCACGAATTCCGCCGAACATTGACACGAGCGGCGGTCCGGAGCCGCCGGGTTTGGACGGACCGATCGGACCCGCCACGCCTGGAATTGGGGAAGGGTTTCCCGATGGGCAGCCAATTGAAATTGCGCGGCCTTCGCCACCCCCCCAGCCGAGCAGAGCCGTGGTCCGCGACTCACGCGTGATGGAAGCGATGCTCGTGCATCGTGTACAGCCGGAATATCCCGGGCTTGCGAAAAACATTGGTCTCGCCGGAACCGTGATACTGAGGGCGCGGATCGGAACGGACGGGGAAGTGAGCGACCTTCGACTGGTGAGCGGAAATGCGCTGCTGGCGCGGTCCGCGCTCGAGGCGGTGCGCGAATGGCGCTATCGGCCGACGATACTCAATGGACAAGCTGTCGAGGTGGAAACGCAGATCACGGTGAATTTTGTCCTGAATTGAGGCGGGCGAAACTCCGGAGCGGAGCAATTCTTCCTCGCGCCGCTCCGAACTTCGCGTTGGAAACTATTAGAAGTGGACGACGATTCCGGTTGAGAGTCTGAGGTTGTCTTCGCGCGTGTTGCCGAACCACGTGGGCAGATAGTCGCCTTGGATGATGCGCCAGTGAATGGGGCCGGCAATCTGCGTGTCGATTCCCGCACCGATCCCCATTGCAAACGAGGTGTCGGAAAAGGGCCCCGAGTCAACGTGCGCGCCGCCGAATAGGACGTGAGCGAAGGGCGAAACCCGGGCTGGAAAGGAAATCTGCGGTCCGAACAGAAACGCGTGGAAAGAGGTGCTGGGACCGAAAGGCGAGCCATAGTGTCCGTCAAAATCCGCGACGGCGCCGAGGAACGGTGCAAACTTATACTGGCCCGAAAGCTCCCAACCGTTCAGATTAGCCGAGGGCGAATCCGTCCGCATATAGGAATAGCCGCCGAAAAGCTCGACCTTGTCGCTTGCGTCCTGCGCGTGCGCGGTGAGGGAAACCAGTAAGACCAGCCCAACTAACAACGACAGTTTACGAACCATGACAACTTCCTCCTTGGAATTCCGGATCGGCGGCTTGCGCACGTGTCTGGGGCTGGAACCGACGCCTTCCGACGCGACCGCGGGTTGGACCGGGGGTGACTGCTTGCTGGGAAGTAGTTGGATGCACCCTGGCGAGGGCGCGTTACCCGGCAAACGGAGATGCACTCGTGCTGTCCGAACTGCGGTCTGTCGGCGCGGAAGGCGCTCGAGGGGGGCGGCTCAGTTTATTGCCCGTCCTTGTTTTCCGCCTGCGGGGGAATTTAGGTCAGGCCGCACCCCACGGAAAAAGAACAAGCTCTAGTACTTGGCGAATCACTCAAGCCGCCCTTACTTTGACGACCGTTGCCGTCCTTACGAGCCTCTGAATTATCCTGTGGATATCTCAGAACTTGTAGAAACGTGAACGTGAATCCGTTAATTCATAAGTTGCTTACAGTATATTAATTGGTAGTGTCTGTAACTATCTGTATGTAAGTGACTTAAATTGCACGGACGGTGGCAATGCTATTGCAATCCGTACACACGCTTGGTGATGGCACGAAGATGTGCTCTTGACCAAATTGGCCGTCTGTCGGCCACCTGTGGACACCTAGACAAACTTTGAGGGGGTAAGGCATGCATTCCAACCGCGTAGTTGTCACGATTTTCTTGGCGTTGCTGGTGCTGCTCGTGGGATCCCAGCCCGCGTGGTCGCAGGCAACAGTCGCGACCGGGGGCGTCCAGGGGACAGTCAGCGATCCTCAAGGCGGGGCCGTGTCGGGCGCCAAGGTAACCATTACCGGCCAAGCGCAAGGCAAGACGGTCGAGACCGCGACAGATGCTTCCGGTTTGTACAATACGGGCTTGCTGACACCGGGCGTCTATACCGTCCGCGTTGCGGCCCAAGGGTTCAAGACGACTGAGCTGGCCGTCACTGTGCAGGTCGGCGGGGTTGCAACCGGCAACGTGCAGTTGGAGCTTGGCTCGGCAACAGCCGTTGTTGAGGTCACGACATCCGCAGTGACCGTCAACACGGAACAGGCCCAGGTCCAGGGCGTGGTTACTCAGGAACAGATTGAAAACCTTCCGATTAATGGTCGTAACTTCTTGGACTTGGCGCAGCTTGAACCCGGCGTTCAGATTCAGGACGGCGCCGATTTCGATCCGACCAAGACCGGATTCTCCTCGATTTCATTTGGCGGCCGATTTGGCCGGACGGCGCGCATCGAAGTTGACGGCGCAGACGTCAGCGATGAGACGGTGGGAACCACGACGACGGACATTCCGTCGAGCGCGATCGCCGAATTCCAGTTGGCACAGTCCAGCCTGGATATGTCGAACGAGCTGACTTCGTCCGGGTCGGTGAACGTTGTCACGAGGTCTGGAACGAATCAGTGGCATGGAGAAGGTTACGGCGCGTTTCGAGACTCGAGCGAAGGCGCAGCGCTGCCCGGCATCGGTGCCACGTATCAGAGAAACCAGGAAGGCGGCAACCTTGGCGGCGCGGTCATCAAGGACAAACTGTTCTTCTTTGCCGACGGCGAGCGGACGATGCAGCATGCAGCGGCGGGGCTTTCTCCCTCGTCGCCGTTCGATTCCTTTGCGGGGAACTTTCAGTCACCGTTCAAAGAGGGCACTCTGCTCGGACGTCTTGACTGGCAAGCGACCAAGACCCTGCACATATTTTACAGATATGATTACTTTTCAAACTTCCTCGTACCGGCGTTCGGCACTCCCAGCTATGAGGACTTTCTGAACAAGGACATCACTCGCGTGCACGTGCTTGGAGCGGATTGGACGACCGGCGCATACACGCACAGCGTCCGGTTCCAATATTTGAAATTCCAAAACCAGATCGGCAACGCCACGTCGACCACGTCGCCATTCGGAACGTTTCCGGTCGCGATGGATTTCTTCTCGTCGAGCCTGGCCACGGGCGCGAGCCCGGACGCACCACAAGCTACTCCGCAGAGCAGCCACCAGGTGAAATACGACGGAAGCCGAATCTGGAGCAACCACATCTTCCGATACGGCGTGGATTACAATCACATCCATGGCGGCGGCTTCGCGTCGTTCTTCGCGTTCGCACCTCTGGCGTTGAACTTCCAGATCAACGCGACGGCTCCCGTTGACCCCACGCAGTATTCGTCCTTCGATACGGCCGCGAATCTGATTTGCCCGGGCGGACAGACGGGATTCTCGTGCCCGTTGAACTACGTGCCAGACGAAGCGCTCATTGGCAACGGCCAGGGCTTCTCGAGCTCGCAGCCGGCTTTTGGCCGCCCCTTCGGCGGACTCGGCCCGGATAACCGATTCGGGTTTTACGTGGGCGATTCCTGGAAGATCTACCCGAACTTCACTTTGACCTACGGCGTGCGTTACGACCGTGACACGGGCCGTACGGACAGCGATCTGGCGCCCATACCGGCGCTGAATGCGGTACTGCCGGGTTTCGGCAATCGCGTCAACGAGCCGAATACGAATTTTGCGCCGCAGCTTGGGTTTGCCTGGGATCCGGGCAAGTCCGGCAAGACCGTGATTCGGGCCGGTATTGGCCTGTATTTCGACAACGCGATTTTCAACAACGTGTTGTTTGACCGTTCTCCGCGTCTGGCGACGCAGACGGGCTTCTTCGCCGAGGGCGAACCTTGCTCCTTCGGCTCGGCGGAGCCGGTTGCGTTTGGCGACGGCACAGTTCAAAGCATTCCGGGCGGAAACGGCACGTGCAGCACGGCTCTTGGACTGCCGATTCCGTCAGGGGCCAACGCCACGTGCCCGAGTGGAACGACCGTCGCGCAGTGCATTGCGAACTTCCAGTCCGCATACGCCCTGTCGTATTCGTCAAACCCCATCGGTCCGAATCCCAACTTTGTCGGGACGCAGATCGCGGACGGACTGCCGATTGCGCCGTCCGGCATTTATGCGCCGAATTACAAGTCGCCACGCTCGGTTCAAATGAACATCGGTTTTCAACGTGAATTGTCGAAGGGAACTGTTCTCAGCGTGGATTACCTCCGCAACGTGGGAACGCACTTTCTGCTTACAACGGATGCCAATCACACGGGTGATGCAGCGTACCTGAATACACCGGCGGCAATCGGCGCGATCAACGCAACAAACGCCGAGTTTGGCTGCGGACCGATCACGCCCGGCGTCGATCTCTCAGGGATCAGTTGCGCGATCGCGGCTGGTGCGACGATCGGCAATTACGCGTCCGCGGGTCTGGATGGTCCGCGGGATCTGGGCGTCGGTAATTGCTCAGGACCCAGCGGTGCGCGCCAGGATTCGACGACGCTCGCCGTCTTCAACACTCCCTGCGCGTTTGCCGGCATCAACCCGAACATCGGCCCGGCTTTCTTCCTGGAGCCCACCGGCCGTTCGCTCTATAACGCGCTGGACGTGAAACTGACCAAGAACGCCCACAATCCGCTGCCCGGCATCAAGTACCTAAACGGGCAGATCGCATACACGTTCTCGCGCTTCGACTATTCCGGCTCGTCAAACGGCCTGGGAAATCCCGGCACGCCGGCCAACGACGACCAGGACTTCATCGATTCAGCGCTTGACCAACGCAATCCGAACCGATTCTTCGGTCCGCAGCTTCTGGATCGAACCCACCAGTTGAATTTCGGCGGATACGCAGATCTCCCCCTGGGCTTCAAGCTGGGCGCGACGGCTCACTTCTGGTCGCCACTCGCCGTGACTCCGTTCACGGATGTTTCGGCGGCGCCCGGAGCGATTTTCCAGGCCGATTTCACCGGCAGCGGCATCATCAACGCCCCGTTGCCCAAGGCAGAAACCGATCCGACCTGCGGCACGGTAGGTGGGAATTGCAATTACACGACCTACAAGAGCGGCGCCTACGGCCGCACTCTGAGCCCGGACGGCTTGCTCAACGCAATCAACAACTTCAACGACAACATCGCGGGGAAAACGATCACGCCGGCCGGACAGTCCCTCGTCAATGCCGGCTTGATCACGGGAGCTCAACTGATTGCTCTTGGCGGCACGCCTCAGGCGATTACGCCTGGAACGCCGGGAGCCGTGGGTCTGAGCTGGCTGCGTGCAGCGGACATGCAGGTGAGCTGGGTGGGACACGTAGGCGAGCGTTTTACGATCACGCCTAGCGTCGGCTTCTTCAACGTGTTCAACTTCGCCAACTACGATGCGTCCAGCAACACGCTCAGCGGTTCACTCAACGGCTCGCCAGGTTCGGTCGGCTATACGACCTTGGCGAATCGCGCGAACCGGACCGGCGTGGGAACGGGCGTGTTCGCCCTGGGCGCTCCGCGGGCGATTGAGTGGGGTTTGAAGTTCGACTTCTAACCCGCGTGTAGTCAACGCGGCTGTCATTCAAAGGCGTCCCGGCTTCGGCTGGGACGCCTTTTTATTTTTGGGGTCCTCTCAGGCGGGATACCCTGGTGAATCAGCTGGGCGCTGCGCTCCTGCGGTTGCCAGCTACCGTTCCTTCTCCCGTTTCGTCTCAGATAGGGCAACACCTTGCGTTGCGCTGTCGGCCACGGCCTGCAACTTCGGGCGCCTTCGGCGCGTATAATAAAGCGAGCCGATCGCTACCTTTATGCCCAGCAAGCTATCCACCTCGATGTCGTTTGGCGAAGCTGTCCGCATCGCCACGACGAACCTGTGGACGCACAAGATGCGCAGCGTATTGACGCTGCTGGGCGTCGTCATCGGCGTCACCGCTGTGATCGCGGTGGTGAGCCTGGTGAGCGGGCTGAATCGTTATGTGGCGGACAAGGTCGTCGGGCTGGGAGCGGATGTTTTCATGATCAACCGCTCGCCCTCGATCATCACGGACATCAGCCAGTGGGAAGACGCGCAGAAACGGCGAAAATTCCACTACGACGACTATCTTTGGCTGCGCGATGCGTGCAGAAGCTGCGTGGCCGTGGGTGGACAGCTCTCGAAGCGCGGGCAGGTGAAATACGGCACCAACGACCTCGACGACACGCAGGTCATCGGGTTCACGCACGAGATGCCCGAGATCAACGCGCGCGAGCTTTCGCAGGGACGCTACATCACGCAGCTCGACGATTCGCGCGGCGCGCCGGTGTGCGACGTAGGATTCGATATCGTCGATAAACTGCTGCCCGGAACCGATCCCATCGGCAAGGAGTTGCGCGTCGATACGTCTGTTTGCGAAATCATCGGTGTGGGGAAAAAACGCGGTTCGGTCATGGGCCAGTCGCAGGACAACTGGGTCATCATCCCGCTGACGACGTATCAGCGCATGTACGCAACGGACGATTCGGTGCGGCTGTGGGTGAAGGCCGACGGCACCGCCGCGCTTCCGGCGACGATGGATGAAGTCAGACTGCTCATGCGCGGGCGGCGACACGTGGCCTATCGCGACCCCGATGATTTCTCGATGGAAACGAACGCGTCGTTTTTGTCCCTGTGGAGCAGCATCAGCGGTACGTTCTTCGGCGTGACCATCGGCATCGCCTCGATTTCGCTGATTGTGGGGGGAATCGTGATTATGAACATCATGCTCGTGAGCGTGACGGAGCGGACGCGCGAAATCGGATTGCGAAAATCGCTGGGGGCGCGGCAGGCGGATATTCGGACTCAGTTTTTGATCGAGTCATCCACGATCGCCACGATCGGCGGTATTTGCGGAGTGATTTTTGGAATCCTGGTTGCCGAGATCGTCAGTTTGACGACACCGCTGCCGAGCTCAGTGCAGATCTGGTCCGTGCTGATGGGATTGATCGTCGCTACCAGCGTCGGTCTATTCTTCGGCGTCTACCCGGCGACGAAAGCGGCGCGGCTCGATCCAGTGGTGGCGTTGCGGCAGGAATGACGGCGAGAGGCAAGGTTCATGCGTAGGGCAGGAAAACTCGGACAGCTGAAGGAATCGATCCTGCTGGCGCTGGACGTGTTGCGCCGCAATCCAATGCGCTCCGTGCTGACAGTGCTCGGCATCATGATCGGCGTCACCACGATCATCGTGATTGGCGCCGTGATCAACGGTCTGAATGCCAATGTGCTCAGCAATATTTCGCAGCTTGGATCCAGCACGATCATCTGTTACCGGTTTTCGTGGGCCACACTGGGCCGGCTTTCGCCCGCCGTGCTGCAGCGCAAGGAAATGAAGGCGGAGTGGACGGAGGGACTCGCTCATCTGCCGCATGTGGTTGCGGCCGCCACCGACGCGCAAATCGCGAATTACGAAGTGGGAGCCGGCTCGAGCGAGGTGCGGCGCGGAAATCTGCGCGCCAAGGCGGTCATTCTGGAGGGCGATACGCCCGATATCGCGAAGATTTCCGATTTCGAGCTGACGGCGGGCCGCTATTTCAACAACACGGATGAGGAGCACCGTTCGCCCGTGGTCGTGCTCGGCCACATCACTCAGAAAACGCTCTTTCCAAATGGCGAAGATCCCATCGGCCAGGAAGTGTTGCTCGAGGGCCAGGTGTTCACGGTCGTTGGCACGCTGGCCGAACAACAGCAGGCGCTCGGCACGGGTGAAAATCCGCAGGACAATATCGCGCTCGTGCCGTTTTCCGTGATCCGAAAACTGCATCCTGAGTTCAAGGATTTTGTACTCTTCGCCAAGGCGGATTCGACCGAAAATTTGCCGCTGGTGGTGGACGAAGCGCGCGAATATCTGCGGCGCATGCGCAAGCTGCCTTCGGACAAGGACGACGACTTTGTGATCCTGACCACCGACACGTTTGTCGATTTCTGGAACGAAATTTCGGGCGGCATTTTCATCGTGATGCTCGCCGTCGGATCGGTGGCGCTGCTGGTCGGCGGCATCGGGGTGATGAACATCATGCTCGTCAGCGTAACAGAGCGCACGCGGGAAATCGGCGTGCGCAAAGCAATCGGCGCGCGCCAGTCCAATATTCTCACGCAGTTCTTGCTGGAGGCTGTGACTCTCGCTGCGCTGGGCGGGACCGTCGGCGTGGTGGTGGGCTCGCTGATCGTGGTGGCTATCCGGCTGGCGTTTTCTTCGTTTCCCGCGTCGGTCTCGTTCAACCTGGTGGCCATCGGTGTTTCCGTGGCTAGCCTGATCGGCGTCTTCTTCGGCGTGTATCCGGCTTGGAAAGCGGCGCGGTTGAATCCGGTGGAAGCGCTGCGGTACGAGTAAGCGCTCTGGCCCTGGCGCTGCCCACTGTACTCTCAAACACAACCCACCGCGATGGCCTCAGGCCGCAGCGGGGGCCGCTGTTGGGGTAAGTCTCCTGTGCAGCGAAAGCACGATGGCGCCGAGGCCCATCATCACGGTCAACAGGCCGACGAGCAGGCCCACGTAGGGCAGCATGCGCAGGGCGCGGAGAATCGCGAGGCCCAGGGCCAGGCGCCCCACGGCGGGGCCGAAGCCGACGCTTGCGCCGAGCAGTTTTTCGCCGAGCCACGCACCCACGAATATTTTCGTGGCGTAAACGGCTATGGCGTAGAGCGCAAGCGCAGGCAAGCCCACGCTAAGTCCCACGATCGTGAAACACACGATGATCGCAGCGATCGGCGTGGCAAAGAGAAACAACGCCCCGAAGCCGATCGCGGGCCCGATTCTCTTGCAGGCCTGCGAGACATCGAAGAAAAATCCAGGCGCCACGAACATGATCACCAATCCGAGCAGGAAACCCGCTCCCCAGAACAGAATCTGGTGCCAGTAGTAGGAGCCGCGGGAATAGTCGGGGCCGCGCTTTTCAAAGGTGACCTGAATGGGGCTCCCGAGCTGGGCGCCCGCAGAAACTTCCGGTTGATGATCTCCTCTGTATTTCGTCTGACCGACAATTTCGGCGTGAGGTCCGATGCTCAGCCGCCCCCCTCGGATGGTAACGTCGTGGCCCAGAGAGCCGCTGATCGTTAGGTCGCCCACCAGCGCGAGGACATCTCCGGCAATTTTGCCGTCCAGTTCTGTGTTGCCGGAAAACGTTGTCAACGTTCCACCCACCGACGAGTTCGCGCCGAATTCGGAGGCGCCCGTCCAGGCCATCACGTTCTTGGCGACGGTCGATTCAAGACTGAGGGCTTGGCCGAACGCGCGGATGTTGCCGTCGACCGGGCCGTTCACGCGTACTTCCGCCCCGATAACGAGAATGTCTCCCTTCACGTGGCCATTGACGGTCAGACTATTGGAAAAAACGATCAGATCGCCGTCCACGTCTCCATCGATCCGGGTGCGATCAGCTGCCACAATCAGGTCGGTTTTCACCTCCTGGCCGGCCGGAAGGGTGTATGCGGGGTTGCCGTGCTCCACGTCCGCGGCAGCCACCGGCTGGGGTATCGCCAGGCCGCAAGCGAGACCGCCCATGACGAAGGCGATCGCCGTGAACCGCTGCCACTGCTTCCGCAGCAGCCAAATCGCCACCATTCCCAAGGTGGCCACGGCCATGAATTCCATCAAGCTTCGCATCGCATCCCATCCTTTCCAAGAAGCGCTGCTAAAGAAGAGCATGGTGAGCAGATATCCCTGTGTAAAGCCGCCCTGCTGAAGATTTGCGTACCACGGCTCAACGAAGCCGCTCCAGAGCGTGTAGGCGCCGCCGACAAGCAGTCCGAATGCCGCCATCCAGCCCCAGTGAGCCGCGTTGCGCTCAGGGGGCGCCAGCACACGGACTGGAATCGATTCTTCGTCGGTGGTGAGCGCTTCGCGCAGCCACACGGCCTCGGTCTCGAGCGCACGCAGAAGTTCGCGGCATGCGGCGCACGTGCCGAGATGCACCGACACAATCCCGGCGTGCGCACTATCAAGCTGGCCCTCCAAGTAGAGGAGCCCGGTCATTTCATCGAAATGACCATCGATCTGGTTCATGATCCACCCCCGGCGGAAGCCTTCTGAATTCCTGCGGCGGCGGCGGTTGGGGCCAGCGCGTCGCGCAACTGATGGCGGGCGCGCAGCAACAGCACGCCAACGAACGCGCGGCGCACGCCCAGCGTGTCCGCAATTTCCTCGTAGCTCATGTCCGCGTAATAGCGCAGCACGAGCGCCGTGCGGGCGCGGTCTGGCAGCTGCGCCAGCCCGCTGCGCACTTCTTTACTTGAGTGTTCGGCCTGCAATCGTTCCAATTGGCTTGGATCGGGATGCTCGAGCGGCAACGTATCTACATCTCCGGTCTCGAGATCCTGGCGAATGCGGCGGCGACGCAGAGTGTCCCAGCAGTGATTGCTCGCGACTTTATAGAGCCACGCGGTGAAGGGGCGCGACGAATCGTACGTCCCGAGTTTTTGGCGCACCTTCATGAATATTTCCGTGGTCGCGTCTTCGGCATCTTCCCGCGCCGGCAGCAGCCTGCGGCAGAATCTGAAAATTGCCGGCGCGAACTGGCGGTACATCTCGCCCCAGGCGTCGGTGTCTCCCGCCCGGACCTGGGACAGCAATTGTGCCAAATCGGCGTCACTCATCGTCCCGGTCGTCGTCTGCCTGTCCATCGGTTAATACGCTGGGCGGCCTCTGAATATTTCACAACTATCACAAATCAACGTACTTGTCTGCGTATGATACGGCTTGGGCCGCGAATGTCGGGAGGCGGACGCGCAAGCTGTTCACCCGGTTTGATATACTCGCCCTCCTGCCGCCGGGGGCCGGCTAACTTACAAACTTTCGCCACCCACTGGCCCCTGAGCCCTCGACATGCCGCCGAAGCCCTCCAATCCGACCAAGCGCCTGTTTCTGGTTGATGCCATGGGATATATCTTTCGGGCTTTCTTTGCGCCTATGGACCGACTGCAGACCTCAACCGGCATCCCTACGAAAGTCCCCTACCTGTTCGCCACGATGATGCGGCGGCTGATAGAGAGTAAGGACCTGCGGCCCGACTACCTGGCGGTGGTGTTCGACGTCAGCGCGCCCACGTTCCGAGACAAGATCTTCGCCCAGTACAAGGCCCAGCGCCCGCCGATGCCGGACGACCTGGCGGTCCAGATCCCGTTTGTGCGTCGCTATTGCGAGGCCATGAAACTCTCGATTCTCGAATATCCCGGTTATGAGGCCGACGACGTGATCGGCACGCTGGCAAAGCAGGCTTCCCAGCAGGACCTCGACGTCCTGATCGTGACCAGCGACAAGGATTTGATGCAGCTGGTGGGCGGGCGCGTCCGGCTGTTGAATCCCGCCAAGGGCGATTTGATCATCGACGAGAAAAAGGTCGAGGAGATCATGGGCGTGCCGCCGGGCAAAGTGGCCGACGTCATGGCGCTGATGGGCGATACGATTGACAACATCCCCGGCGCGCGCAATCCGAACGACAAGCCTGCGCCGGGGGAACGGCGAAAGCCCGGAATCGGCGACATCGGGGCGAAGCAATTGATTCAGGAGTTCGGCAGCGCCGAAGCCGTGCTGAAGCGCGCGGCGGAGGTGAAACGGGCGAGCTATCGCGAGGCGTTGGAGAAAAACGCGGAGTTCGTGCGGCTGAGCAAACAGTTGGCGATCATTCCGACCGATGCGCCCGTGCCGCTGGTGCTTGAGAAATTGCAGATTTGCGATCCGGATGTCGAGGCCTTGCGGACGCTCTACGCGGAGCTGGGGTTTACGTCGCTGCTCAAGGATCTTGCGGTGTCGGCTCCTTCGCCGGCGGACGATCGCACGACCGATTATGTGACGCTGGAATCGCCTGCGGCCCTGGAGAAATTCCTGACGGGGGTGCCGCGCGGGCAGGAAACAGCCCTGTGGCTGTCGCTCGATTCCCAGGATCCGGATGACGAAGGCTTCAGCACGCGCGTGGTTGGCGTGGAAGTGTCCGCGAAGGCGGACGCGGCGCAGTCGCTGGCAAACGACGCGGACAACAGCGCGCTGGCCGCGATGACCCGATGGCTCGCGGACCCGAAGCGCCCCAAGGTGGTGCACGATCCGAAATTGATTCACTTGTTGGCTGCGCCGGCTGCGGCCGGTGATCCGGATGCCGTCGCGGGAATCCGCCACGCTACGATTCTTTATTCCTATCTTCTGCGGCCTACGACAGCGAACCACGCCTTCGCGGAGGCCGTGCTGCGGCACATGAATCGCACCCTTTCAGGCGCACCGGGTGAACGCGCGGATTTTCTGCTGCGTTTGGCGCCCGTGCTGCGCGCGGAAGTGGAAAAGCAGGGGCTCGCCGATGTCTACGAGAAAATCGACCTGCCGCTGGCGCCCGTGTTGGCGCGAATGGAAGCAGTCGGCGTCGGGATCGACGCGCGTGAGCTGGAAATGATTTCGGCAAAGGCGCAGACGGAGATCAGCGCGATCGAGAAGCGAATCTACGAGCTGGCGGGATTCGAATTCAACGTGAAATCGACGCAACAGCTCGCGGAAGTGCTTTTCGATCGATTGAACTTGCAGCCGCCGCGCAAGATGCGAACGAAACTGCGATCCACTGCCGCGGAAGTTCTGGAAGAGATGGCGCTGATTCACGAGCTGCCGAAGAAGATCCTGGAGCATCGCGAGCTGGCGAAAGTGAAGTCGACGTACGCCGATGCACTGCCGAAGCTGATTCATCCGGTTACCGGCCGGCTGCACACGCAGCTTTGCCAGACTGGCACAGCGACGGGGCGGTTGAGCTCGTCAAATCCGAACCTGCAAAATATTCCTGTCCGGACCGAGCTCGGGCGCGAGATTCGCGCCGCGTTCGTCGCGTCCGAGGGACGCGTGCTGCTTTCCGCCGATTACTCCCAGATCGAGCTGCGGATTCTGGCGCATTTATCCGGGGATCCTGTGCTGATCGATGCATTTCGCAACGGTGAGGATATTCATTCACGCACGGCCCAGGAGGTTTTCGGCGTCGGTCCCATGGCGCAGACCCGCGAACATCGCCGCGTCGCAAAGGTGATTAATTTCGGTGTCATTTACGGTCTTTCCGCGTTCGGGCTGGCGCAGCAGCTGAGCATCGACACGAAGGAAGGGGCGAAATTCATCGCCACGTATTTCGAGCGCTACAGCGGCGTAAAGAAATACCTCGACGCGCAGATCGCCGAGGTGCGGAAGTCCGGCTTCACGACCACGATGTTCGGCCGCAAGCGGCAGATTCCGGAAATCAGCTCTCCGCAGCCGAACCTGCGCAACTTCGCCGAGCGCACGGCGATGAATACGCCGATGCAGGGCGCCGCCGCGGATCTGATCAAGCTGGCGATGATCGAGCTCGATAAGCGTCTGTTGGACAGTTTCGAGTCGCGCATGATTTTGCAGGTTCACGACGAATTGCTGTTCGAAGCGCCTCAGAAGGAAGTGCCGAAACTGAAGAAGCTTGTGAAGGAAGTAATGGAAGGCGTGCACAAGCTGCGCGTGCCGCTGGTGGTCGAGACGAAGTCAGGGTCGAACTGGCGCGACATGAAATGAATCGAGCCACGCCGCGAGTCTATTTTCCCCGTGAACTCTGTGCTTTCTCCGCGCGCTCCGTGTTAAAGTTTTTCCTACGTACTCAGACCACGAGGTGGATCGATGGCTGTGGATCATCCCGAAGGATTTCTGAAGCTGGTGCGAGACGCGAAGTCGCGGATCAAGGAAGAGAGTTTTCGCGAGACGAAAAAGCGGTTGGACGGCGGCGAAAAAATCATCGTCGTGGACACGCGCGAGGAATCCGAATGGGCGCGCGGGCACATCCCCGGTGCGATTCACCTGGGCAAAGGCGTGATCGAACGCGACATCGAGAAAACCGTCCCGGACAAGGAAGCGACTCTCGTACTCTACTGCGGCGGCGGGTTCCGCTCGGCGCTCGCGGCGGACAATCTCCAAAAAATGGGCTACCGCAACGTGATTTCTATGGACGGCGGCTGGCGCGGCTGGACCGAAGCCGGATTCCCGATCATTAAAGATTAGCTGATTCTGCCGCGCCTGCGCGATGGAGAGAGTTGGCTGGGGCGGTTGGACTCGAACCAACACCGTCCTCATTAACAGTGAGGTGCCCTACCGATTGGACCACGCCCCAACTCTGGGTGGACGATTCTAAACTAAATTTACACGAATCGGATGCCGACGGGAATGCGCGGCCGGAGATTTTTCGGCCCCGCGCTGAGGCGAACAAGAAGTGAATGGAGACCCGGTGGGCGCACCCCGCCGCGCATCGGAAGGGGTAGGCAGAAGTTACGGACGGCGGAGGTGGCCGGGGGAAGGAAGCCGGCCCAGCCCTCAATCCCCGAAGGGATCCTCGGCTTTCCTCCCCCTGACGCCCTGTTACAGTGCAACTGGAAAACCAAAGCTAAGCTGCTGAAACGAAACGTAGTGTTGAGCGGGCTCCCGGGTAAGAAACTCCTAAGGGTCGTAAAATATTGTTAGTACTCGCGAGTCGGGAGAGCGTTTCGCTGTCCTTCGCTGTTCCCTTACGTAAATCGTAGAGCGGGAAACGCAGGTGAGCTTGCAATCGAATGCGATCGAAACCGAGCGGCTGCGGCTGAGGCGCTGGGAGAGCCGCGATCGCGAGCCGTTTGCGCGCATGAATCGCGATCCGCGAGTCGTGGAGTTTTTCCCCGCGCTTCTCGCTCGGGAGGAAAGCGACGCGTTGGTTGACCGCATCGAGGCGCATTTTCGCGCGCACGGGTTTGGGCTGTATGCGGTGGAGTTGCGCCTAGGTCAGGAGTTTATTGGATTTGCGGGTCTGTCGGTGCCGGCATTTCAGGCCCGCTTCACTCCGTGCGTCGAAATCGGCTGGAGGCTCGCGAGGGAGCATTGGGGCCGCGGCCTAGCAACGGAAGCGGCGCGCGCGGTGGTAGGCTACGGCTTCGATTCGCTGGGTCTGGATTCGCTCGTGTCGTTCACGGTTCCCGCCAATGTTCGGTCCCGGCGGGTGATGGAAAAAATCGGCATGACCCACGATCCGGACGACGATTTCGATCATCCGAGTCTGCTCGAGGGCGATCCGTTGCGGAGGCATGTGCTTTACCGCCTGAAGCGGCCAGCCCCGGATCCGAGTGCCGCGTCGTCGGCCTAGCTCCCCTTGGATTTTCCTTGTCCCGAGTCAACTTGACCGCGTCGAACCGCCTTGCTATGTTGATCAATTACACTGGGCCCATTCTACCCAGTGTGCAGCATGGCTCCCTGTAGGGGCGGTACATTCATATGGGCCTGAAGAAAATCGTCATTCGAGGCGCCCGGCAGCACAATTTAAAGAACATCAGCCTCGAAATCCCGCGCAATACCCTCACGGTAATTACCGGGCTCTCCGGCTCCGGGAAATCCTCGCTCGCATTCGACACGCTTTACGCCGAGGGCCAGCGCCGGTACGTGGAATCGCTTTCGGCCTACGCGCGGCAGTTCCTGGATCAGATGGAGCGGCCGGAGGTGGACTCGGTCGAGGGGCTTTCGCCGTCGATTGCGATCGAGCAAAAGACGACCACGCGATCGCCGCGCTCGACCGTGGGCACGATTACCGAGATTTACGACTACCTGCGGGTGGTTTACAGCGCCATCGGCACGCCTCATTGCCCGAAATGCGGCAAAGCGATTGCTCGCCAATCAACCGAGCAGATCGTGCAAGCCGTGTTGGCGCTGAAACCCGAGGACCGCATCATGGTGCTGGCGCCGGTGGTCCGCGGGCGCAAGGGCGAATACAAGAAAGAGCTCGAGAAGTACGCGAAAGAGGGCTACGTGCGGGCGCGCATCGATGGCGACCTGGTGAGTATTGACGAGCCGGTGGCCCTTGATCGGCGGAAAAACCACACCATCGAAGTGGTCGTCGACCGGCTGCTGCTGAAAAATGGCATCGCGCAGCGCCTGGAGCAATCGATCGAAACCGCTCTGAAGCTCACCGGCGGCCTCGTCACCATCGCGGTGGTGGGCGGGGAAGAGCACGTCTATTCCGAAAAACTGGCGTGCCCGGATTGTGGAATTTCGGTTCCGCAGCTTGAGCCGCGTTCGTTCAGTTTCAATTCGCCGTACGGCGCCTGCACGGAATGCCACGGTCTCGGCTCGAAATACGATTTCGATCCGGCGAAGGTGATTGTCGATTGGGCGAAGCCGTTGTTCGAAGGGGGGCTTGGCCCCGCCTCGGGCTCGGCATATTTGCAGCGCACGCTGCGGCTGGCATCCCTGGCGCACGGATTCGATCTCGATGCGCCATTCGAAAAGTTGCCGCGCAAGGCGCAGAATCTGATTCTGCACGGGAACCCGGCCAATGGCGCTTCGGCGAAGGGGCTCAATTTTGAGGGCGTGATCGGGCACCTGGAAAGCAGCCTCGCGGAATCCAGTTCCGACACCTACCGAGAGTGGCTGACGCAGTACATGTCTCCCGCGCCGTGCGCAGCCTGCGGCGAGCGCAGGCTGCGTCCCGAAAGCCTCGCCGTGAAAATCGCCGAGCTTTCGATTGCGGATTTCACGGCGCTGGCACTGAGCGATGCGCGGCCAGCGGTCGACAAAATTCGCAGCAAGCTGACGCTGCGGCAGCGAAAAATTGCCGGGCGTCCGCTGTCGGAAATCGCCGAGCGAATCGATTTCCTGCTGGACGTAGGCCTGGGCTACCTGACGCTGGCGCGATCGGCGGCCACGCTTTCCGGCGGCGAAGCACAGCGCATTCGCCTGGCCACCCAGATCGGCTCGCGCCTGCGAGGCGTGCTCTACGTGCTCGACGAGCCCTCCATCGGCCTGCACGCGCGCGACAACGGGCGGCTGCTTACGACGCTTGAGACGCTGCGCGCTCTGGGCAACACCGTGCTGGTAGTCGAGCACGACGAAGAAACGATTCGCCGCGCAAATTACGTGGTCGATCTTGGCCCCGGCGCCGGAAAAGCCGGCGGCCATCTGGTTGCGGCAGGCGCGCCAGAGGAAATCGCCGCAAATCCGGCTTCGCTCACGGGAAAATATCTCTCCGGCGAGTTGTCGATACCTGTGCCAACCGAACGCCGCAGCATGAACGGCAAAGCGCTGGCGATTCTGGGCGCGCACGGCAACAACCTGAAAAATATCGACGTGACGATTCCGCTCGGCCTGCTCTCCGTCGTCACCGGCGTTTCCGGCTCCGGGAAATCCACGCTGGTGAACGATATTCTGTACCGCTCGCTCGCCGCGAAACTGTATCGGTCAATGGAGAAACCGGCCGCACATCGCGCGCTTTCCGGCGCCGAGCACATCGACAAGGTCGTACAGATTGATCAGGCGCCGATCGGGCGCACGCCGCGTTCGAATCCTGCGACGTACACGGGTGTTTTCGCGCCGATTCGCGAGCTGTACGCCATGCTGCCGGAATCGCGCGAGCGCGGATATAAGCCGGGGAGATTCA
>Ga0210388_10000271_pt1 | contig 45040 bp, 36 predicted proteins | sample IncBWC19OmetaG_FD_155485 | JGI IMG/M metagenome (GOLD analysis project Ga0210388, IMG submission 155485) | Forest soil microbial communities from Barre Woods Harvard Forest LTER site, Petersham, Massachusetts, United States - Inc-BW-C-19-O ...
ATGCGCACGGGTTTTTCAAAAGCTAGGCGTTATCAACAGCAATATTTTCCTCTTCGAAAACCGACTGGACTCCAAATCACTTTTCCTCACGGGCAATACCGACTCCGTCTATTTCAGCACTTGGCTCAATTTGAAGGACGGTCCGATGGTGCTAGAAACGCCTCCCAAGGTGCTGGCGTTTCTTGACGACTCTTGGTTCCAGTATGTAACAGACATTGGTAATGCGGGACGTGATAAAGGTCAGGGCGGCAAGTACCTCGTGCTCCCGCCGGACTACACGGGGCCTGTGCCTGATGGTTACTTTGTCGCCCGGTCGCGCACGTATAACTTGTGGCTTATGGGCCGGGGATTCAAAGTGAACGGCGATCTCAGGCCTGCCGTAGAGGGCATCAAGAAAAATCTGCGCATATATCCGCTAGCGCAGGTGAAGAACCCTCCGCCGACGAAATTCATCAATGGTTCGGGTGTTGAGCTAAACACAGTCCACGCAAATGACTTTACCTACTTTGAAGAACTGAACGAGGTCGTACAGGAGGAGCCTAGCGAGGCGCTAGACCCCGAAAGGCTCGGATTGTTCGCGTCCATCGGCATCGAAAAGGGAAAGCCCTTCGCTCCAGATGCGAGGATGAAGAAAATTCTCACCGACTCGGCGGCGGTTGGTAATGCCACGGCGCGGGCCTTGTTGTTCCGCACCCGCATGAAAGACGCCTACTACTTCCCGAATAGCGCTTGGTTCACCACATTTTCTGGTGGTTACGAATTTTTATTGCAACCCGGCGTGCGCAATCTCGACGCCCGGACCATGTTCTTCTACTACGCAACCGGGATCACACCCGCGATGGCGATGAAGATGGTGGGAATCGGCTCGCAATATGCCGCAGCGTTCGTAGATTCCGAAGGCAAGCCGTTGGATGGTAGCAAAACGTATAAGATTCACTTGCCACCAAACATCCCGGCGAAAGACTTCTGGTCCTTCGTCGTGTACGACAACCAAACTCGCTCGATGCTTCAAACCGACGAACAGTTTCCGAGTATCGGCAGCGAAGATAAAACTGTCGTCGTTAACCCCGACACGTCGGTAGATGTTTATTTCGGACCGACCGCACCAGCCGGACACGAAACGAACTGGGTTCAAACCATACCGGGCAAAGGCTGGAACGTTCTCCTTCGGCTTTACGGTCCGCTGCAACCGTGGTTCGACAAGACATGGAAGCCCGGTGAATTCGAACTGGTGAAGTGACCGAAGGGAGAAGTCTAATAAGTTGAGCTACCGCACGCACAAATTCACTCTGAAAAGTGTTATCTTATGTACCTTATCTAGTTCCTATGTCGGGAGCGGGCCATTTTCAGTGGATGCCTGATTAAGATCTAAGCCCGCTGACTCTACATCATCGGCTTTGGTGTTGATTGTGGCGATGACTGTCATAGAGGGCAGATGCATCAATCTGAATTCGTTCTGGCTTCTTTTAGCAGCTTGCTGCAAATGATGGACGGCATTCTCGTGCCCATCCACGGTTGCTTTCCATATTAAGTCACCGTCCGGCATGACTTCGAATAAATCGTATGTGCGCGACATGGTGCTCCAACGTACTTAGTCTAGGCACGTCGGAAGTACCAGTCAGTACAATAATTGCCGTATATTAGAAAACCTTCGATGGTAGGCCGAGCGAAGCGCGGGGATTATAAAGCTTCTATGCGTCGGGTGTGCAATATTGAGCACCTTGTCCGAAAGTGCTAGTCTGGGGATTCCAGCGGCCTAAATCCCAGCGACAGACTGTTTGGGAGGTTTTATGCCGGGAAAAGACCCTCAACCTCAGCGAGTTTCCCAGTACAGCATGCTAGTTGCCTGCCCGCACTGTGGGGCGAAAATGATTCTGCACGTTGGATTGACAGGCGACCCCAAGAATGACCGACTCGAATGCATCGCATGTCATAGCGAGATTGAGTCAGTTGTGCCGGGGCAAGTAGTTGGCGGTCCTTATCCCGTGGAAAACTAGTGGTCACCAGCAGGGCTTGAGAGAGGAAGTCACGAGGCTGCATTCCTCATTAGGGCTTAGTGTTTGGTCTCGCAGGAGCCGAGAGTATCAGGGTCAACTTTGACCGGAAACGGCCAACGCTCGGTCCAATGCTTGATGGCGACTCCGCCGAGCACCGGGCCAGTCCACCCACACGGGCAATGAGGATTGAACCAGTGCCCGTCAGCTACCTCAAGGTTCTTCTCCGTGCTGGCGCAGGCAGATGCCAATGGAATCCCGCATTTAGGGCAAGCGAATAATAGGACGTGGGCGAATTTATCATTTACATCCTGCATGAAACGGACCTCCGAAGAGGGTGGGCCATCTGGGGATAATTAATTTATTAGCAAGGGACGCGTTTTTCTGTCAACAGAAATTTTCCCGCTAGAATTTGGTAACCGTGGCAGATTCCTGGAGTGAAAAAAGCCGGATGGTCGCAGGCCGTAGGGAAGTCAGGATGATGCGCCCTGTGTTTTCAAGTGTGTTGCTGAGTCTTGCGATGAGCATAGATGAAGTGCGTCACCTTTGGCTTCGCATCAAAGCGATCAACTTCCTCCTCAATCGCGCGATCGGCCAAAATCACACGCTCGTGTTGGCGCAGGTGTTCTGCCCAGGATTCCACGATGAAGGTTTCCACGTAGTGCGTTGGGCGCTCCGTATCGCGATAAATACCCCAGCGGTACGCGCCATCGCGCCGGCGCACGCGCGATAATTTCTGAAGAGCGGCGAGAAATTCCTCCGCTTGGTTCGCTTCAACGTAGTATTCCACTGCGACCAGCACCGGACCCAGGTCGAGGCCGACGTCACCGACAAAAATCGGTTTTGGCCAATGATTCCAGGCACCCAAATCCACGGGTGCATCGACCAGTCGGGAAATCAAAATCAGCAGAGGAGAAGCGGCCGTACCGATCGCCGCGGCCAGCAAAGAAAAATGCGTCCCTCTGTGCGCCGCGACATATCCCCAAAACGCGCTGCCGCCGGTCCACGCCCCCATGTAGACCAGCATAAAAACCGACATGGCCCGCGCGCGGACCCAATCGGGCGCAAGATTCTGCATCAGCGTACTCGTCAGCGACATCACGACAGTCCACGCGGCCCCGCCAAGTAGAATGGCAAGGCATAACAGCGCAATCGACTTGAATGCGGCTACGCCCCACAAAGTCAGGGCAAAAAGCGTGGTGCCGAGAGTCAACATGGCGTCACTGGAGAAAGAGGATCGCGTCCGCTGCAGCGCCATTGCTCCCAACACGGCTCCGCCGCCGAAGGCAGTCAGAAGCAATCCGTAAAATGTGGCGCTCGGGCGCAGTGCATGCGCGACGGTAGGCAATAATGCCCAGAACGCGCTCGCGAAAAACATGATTGAGCCGATGCGGCCGAGGACGGTCAAAACCTTGGGCGCGTTTAGCGTCCAACGAATTGCCGCGCGCATCGCGCCTGAAACCCTTTCTCGCAGGAAGCCTTGCGATTGCGGTGCCCGTTTCCATCGTACGATTACCCAGATAACCGCCAGAAAGGAAAGGGCGTTCAACGTAAACGCACTGGCCACACCGGACACCGCAATCAAAAATCCACCGAGCGCAGGTCCCACCGCGCGCGCCAAATTGAACTCGATGCCGTTGAGCGCAATGGCCGGCATTAAATCATTTTGCGGCACAAGTTCCGGAAGGACGGCTCGCCATGCAGGTGATTCAAACGCATCCCCAATCGAAAGCGCAAAGGTCAGGAAGAGCAGCAACCACGGAGTAATCAAATGGAAAGCGGCAAGCCCCGCAAGCGCCGCAGCCATGGAAAACATCCACACTTCCATGGTCAGAATCACTTTGCGTCGATCGAAGATATCGCCCACTGCTCCGGCGGGCAGCGCCAGTAGAAAAAACGGCAGGGCCGAAGCCGTTTGAGTGAGAGCCACGAGTAGCGGACCCGCGCCATTCGACGCCATCAGCCATGCAGCGCCCACGCCTTGCATGAATGCGCCGATGTCCGAGACGAAGCCGGCTATCAAGATGTTGCGAAAAAGGGGCAGGCGCAAAGGCCGCCACGTGCTGAATACCATGGAGGTCTCGCTGGGCGGGACTGCTTCCCCTATCGTGGGATATTCGGGTACTTCGCGCGGCTGCTGCTGCTCGTCCATTCCTGTGGTTATACCATTAACTCGTAAAAGTCAGGTTTGACGGAGCGAATAGGCTTTGCAAACAGGTGTCTGAGGGGGTTACGTGCGACCGGTTGAGCTGACAGCGTTAACCAGGAGTTGAGCCTCTGCCTGGTCACCAGAGGTGCATCCGCAGCCAAAACTGATTTGAATCTGGATCGTAAAACAGTCGCCAGCAATCCGTCGAACCGACCTGTGTGTACATTTGCCGAAGAATCTCACGAGCTGGCTGATTTACCGAATGTTGCCGGATATGCGCTTGGAGCAAGCGATTCTCAGAAGGCGAACCGGTGCCGCCGAACACCACCCTGTGGCCAGTTTTGCGCGACAGTTCTTCGCAAAACTTGCGGAGTGTCGGGTAAGCCCCGCCATCATCCGTCGCATCAAAGCTCATCACTGTATCAAGAAGGGGAGTTTGTGACCCTTCGCCCGAGGCCGTTGGAATGACATCAAACGAATGTTTGCTCACCACGCGCAGTTGAAACCGGCCTGGATTACCGCTGCGATTGTAGGCATCAATTAGCGGGGGGAGTATTTGTATCGGGTCGTCCGGGAAATACCCGTCGATTGGAATCTTGACATGAAAAGCACCTCCCGCGATTCCGTAAGCACGAGGACCACTCGGGTGCTGCTCCAACCAAGACGGAGCGGTATCGTCCGCGATGTCTGATTTTCCATACTGCGGGTCTTCATAGTTAATGTGCCAGCCATGTTGGTGCGCCAGCGCCGCCAAAACGTCGTCAAGTGGCCTGGGCGCATTCGTGGTGATCTCCAGGAAAGATTCCTTTTCTTCTATTCTCGGCTCCGACATGTACTGGGAGTGTCGTTCCGTCCACGCCTTAATGTGTACAGCTGCATTCTGTTCTGGGGTTTGGTGGAATACCAGAAGACAAAGTCTTAAGAGCGCGGCGAAGGGGGACCTGATACCCATGGTGCATATTATGCGGCAATGTCACACATTAGGCAGCGGTGTTGAGGCTAACGCCTGGCTTGTCGCATTACCGAAAACTGACCATCGATTCAATTTGTCCAAAATCTCGGGGTGCCAGTTCGAATTGGCACCTCTTATCCCCAACAAAATACAGTACGTACCAGTAATCTATTGACAATAAATACCAATCTGCCATAATGTCTTTGTTCTGCGCGGCAAGTTTTAAAGGAGCCTTCTTGCCCGCGCAACCTCAACTAGCCCTCGATCCGCAATTTGCAGCTCCTCCTCTCCGTGTCCTCTGCGAACTCTGCGCAATACCCTCTCGCCGCCACCACAGTCGATCCGCATTCGCTTCCAGCCGGTCTACTAACTCCCATCGAATGATATTCTTAGCATAGCCCCACCTCCTAACTCTCACAGAATCATATTCTTGCAAAAAAAGGGGGAGGGGGTGGGTACAGCCAAAGGGGCCGGTTTTCGGGCCTTCCATTACCTCTTTACTTCGTTGCGTCGTCTCTTATCTCCTCCTCGGAAGGAAATCACCATGTCCACTAAATCCCTGACCACCGATCAATGCAATCACATCAACGCCGCGGCCGCCGTTATCGGATGCTTATTGCTCCCCATTACGATTCACTCTGCCTACAACATTTGCGGGAAGCCGCAGCGTCTCAGCCAGACGACGCAGCCCTCGCCGACGAACTCCTCAACTCCACCGGCGATCTGGCTTCCGTCGGCGAGGTCAACGCTTTCCTTGGCAACGTCGTCAAGCTGCGTGCCCGCAGAGTGAGTCTGGCCGTTGCGAGTGCCAAACTCCAGGTCGATCGGAGACGTGTGACCTCAAGCGCATCGCTGACGAATGCAGCCAAACCTGCCGGGATTCCGTCGCCGCGAACAGCAGAATCTGGCGCCTCCTGTCATTTTTGACAGTTCACATGTTCTCTGACTTCCACCAAACTCGCAATTTCCATGACGTGTTCGCTTGGGAGAAGTTGAAGTGGATCTGCCGTAACCGTTCCGTAACCCGAGTACCAAAAAGTACTTCAGGAACTGCCTTAGCACCCAGGCGATTAGCTGTGAGCCATTAGGAGAAGAGAAATGAAAATCAGAGCCGCAATTCTATCCGTGATTGTTTTGCTGTTTGGAACGATGGCGTTTGCTCAGGACAATCCAAAGGCGGAGATTTTGTTCGATTATTCGTACATCCACGCCAATCCGCAGAACAACAACATCATCAAGCCTTTCTCGTTGAACGGGGGCGGCGGCGGCGTTGCATTTTACTTTAACAGACACATTGGAATTGAGTTTGAATTCGAGGGCTATGGCAGCGATAACCACAGCTTTACCATTCCTGCCGGGAACACGGCGTGCCCTGGTGTGACGAACTGCCTAATTACGGCGCAAGGGAACCTGTTCACCTACAACATTGGTCCGATCATAAAAGCTCGCAAGAAGCATTTCGAGCCGTTCGTTGAGGCATTGTTCGGCGGAGCTCACTCAAATTTCTACGGAAATCTCTTCTCGGATTGCAACACTATAACCGGCTGCGTCGCCGCGAATAAATCCCCAAGCAACAACGCGTTTGATTTCATAATCGGCGGTGGTATCGATATTCCGCTTACCAAACATTTCACTCTTCGGCCAATCCAGGCCGACTATCTCCTGACTCGATTTGGCAATGGCTTTACCGGCGGCAACAACAACCAAAGCAACTTTCGATATCAAGCCGGTATCCTATTCCGGCTTGGCGGAGCACCTCCTCCGCCTCCCAATCATCCGCCGACAGCTTCCTGTTCAGCCAGTCCGGCCTCAGTTTACCTAGGCTCTGGTGAAGTCGTATCAGTTCATGCGGATGCCACCGATCCCGACAACGACACTCTTACTTATACTTGGACAGCCACAGGCGGCGCCGTTGACGGCACCGGTTCGCAGGTCCGCTGGAGTTCCAACGGCCTTGCATTGGGCACCTATACAGTTACAGCGGGCGTCTCTGACGGGCGTGGCGGCAACACGAGCTGCACGGCGGATATCAAAGTAGAGCCTCGGCCCAACCGTCCGCCTACGATAAGCTGCTCCGCGGATCCGAGTACTGTTCGCCCTGGCAGCAGTGTGCGCATCACTGCCAGTGCGAATGATCCCGACAACGATCCCTTGACCTTCACCTGGCAATCGAGCGGCGGCCAAGTCTCCGGGTCCGGCGCCGAGGTTCAGGTCGACACTACTGGCCTAACGTCCGGAAGCTACACGGTAACCGGAAGCGTTAATGACGGGCGCGGCGGCACAGCCGACTGCAGGGCTCAATTCAGCGTCGAAGTACCTCCGCCGCCAGCGGTAGAAGCAAGGCTTGCCATCCGCAGCATCTATTTCCCGACGGCACTGCCTTCACCTGGACGGCCAACTGTAGGCCTCGTCGAAAGCCAGCAAAAGACACTCACTTCACTGGCCAATGACTTCAAGGAATATCTCGCACTCAAGCCCGATGCACATCTCGTTCTTGAAGGTCATGCGGATAAACGCGGCACCCCGGAATACAACCAAGCACTCTCCGAGCGTCGCGTGGAAATCACCAAACAATTCCTCGTTGGACTTGGCATTCCGGCGGACAGCCTGCAAGTCAAAGCGCTTGGGGAAGAAGACAACTTGACGGAAGATCAGGTGAAAGCACTGGTCGAACAACATCCCAACTTGACCCAGGAACAGAGGGACAAAATCCTGGCCAACCTAAGAGTTGTCACACTAGCCCAGAACCGGCGCGTGGACATCACGTTGAGCAGCACAGGTCAACAGTCCGTTCGCCAGTTCCCATTCAACGCCGAAGACTCTTTGACCCTGCTCAGCCCCAAAGTAGGAGGGGCCGGAGCAAAAGCAACTCCCAAGAAGAAGCCACAACAATAGTTCATCGGTAACCAACCGCTTGACGATAGGACTGAGCGACCTTGTTACAAACCAAGGTCGCTCAGTCCTTTTTGTTCGTCGGGGCGCCGTCCGAGCGGCCAGTGGTATTTGCGGTCTGATTCTTTGATGGGAAGATCGTTGATGCACGCAAACCTCGTACGCATCAGGCCATCGTCGTTGAATTCCCAATTTTCGTTGCCGTACGAGCGATACCAATTCCCTGAGTCGTCGTGCCACTCGTAAGCGAAACGCACGGCAATGCGATTTCCAGTGAAAGCCCAAAGCTCTTTGATCAGCCGGTAGTCCAACTCTTTCGCCCACTTTCGCGTAAGAAAAGCCACGATCTCCTGCCGGCCAGTCACAAACTCGGAGCGATTCCTCCAGCGAGAATCCAAAGCGTAGCCTTGCGAGACTCTCTCAGGCTCGCGCGAATTCCAACTATCTTCCGCAAGCCGAACTTTCTGAGTCGCGGTCTCGAGAGTAAAGGGCGGCAATGGTGGACGCGTCGTCATGGTTTTTTCTCCTCGGTCAATTCTTGCAACGGTTTCTGATTGCGCTCCGTGTCTTGCCAATTCAAGCGCCGAATCTTTCGGCCGATCGAGCTTTCAACTTCATTATCTCTTCTTCGCGATTCCTCGGTTGTGCGTTGGTTTCGAGCGAATGGAGAAGGCGACTCACAACATCAGCGATTTCGTCAATGGCGGTCTGAAACGGGGCTTCGTTAGCCTTCGACGGTTTGTTAAAGCCGCTGACCTTCCGGACGAATTGGAGCGAAGCCGCTCTGACTTCCTCATTCGTTACAGGTGGATCAAAGTTGAAGAGAGTTTTTATATTTCTGCACATAGCCTATAACCTCGTCCGATTAGTGGGAACAACGAACATTGACCCGATCGGAGAATCCTTATGTTCATATCGGGCTTAGATATATATACCTGACTTTGGGTTACGTTTTCCTCCTGGGAACCTGCCACTCGGTTTAGGAGCCATATTTGCGGGCCGCCTCGCTGCCCAACTCCCTACCTTGCGACAGGAAACAAACTCCGCGTTGCCCCGTCTAGTAACCTAGGTAATCGAATGTCAAGCTTCTGGCAAGACTTGCGCTACGCACTCCGACTCCTCCGCCGTGCACCGATGTTTACTGCGGTGGCCATCCTCACGCTAGCCCTTGGCCTGGGCGCAAACATCTCCATTTTCAGCCTCGTAAACACTATCTTCTTCCGCACTCTCCCTCTTGCCGATCCGGACCGCACCCTGCGCGTCCTCGATTCCAATCGCGGGCCCGATGGCCACTTAAGCACATTCGGGATGCACAGTCCCCACGTCGCGATGCTTCGCGAAACGGCATCGGCCTTCGATGGCATGGTCGCTCTCTCTGGCGATAGCCTGACCCTGGCTGGCGGCACCGAACCCGAGCGAATCAGCGTGGTCTACCGGTCCGAGGGTTGGTCCTCCACGCTTAAAGTGCAGCCCATCTTCGGTCGTGACTTCTTGACGCAGGAAGAAACCAAGGGACTGGGAAGCGGCGTCGCCCTCATTAGCGATCGCCTGTGGCAACGTCGTTTCGGAGGCAGCGCTTCGGTATTGCAGCAAAGCGTCACCCTGGATAATCAGATCTTTCGCGTTGTGGGCGTCATGCCTCGCGGATTCAATTTTCCCTACGACGCGGACATCTGGCTTCCCTTCGCCGTCGACCGCACGGATCTCGCACGAGAGTTCGCCGTTTTCGCCCACCTCAAGCCCGGCTTCACGCCGCAACAGGCTCGCGAATCGCTCGCTCAAGCGACTGCTCGAATCAAGGAAACTTATCCAGCCACGCCGCCGGGCTATCAAGTAACCAGCATCACGCTTCGTGAAAATCTGAACGACAATCAGGAGCGCACCATGTTCGCGCTTCTTTGCGTCGTAGGTTTTCTCCTAATGCTTACATGTATAAACGTCGCCAATCTGCTTCTCGCTCGCTCCGCCGTCCGCGCCCGTGAATTCGCGATTCGCGCGGCCCTCGGCGCCAGCCGTGCGCGACAGCTCCAGCAGACCATGACCGAAAGCTTACTCTTAGCCACCGCAGGATGCGGCTGCGCCCTTCTCTTATCCTCATGGCTGAATCGCTACCTAGCCACGCTTCTGCCGTCCGATTTTCGCCTGCAATTGGGAATGCCCGCTCCCGAACTTGACCATCGCGTCTTGTTCTTCGGCCTGATGCTCTCGCTGCTCGCGGGAATCTTCGCGGGACTATTTCCTGGCCTCGGCCACGCGCGGGACGACTCGGCGAATACTCTTAAGCAAGCCGGACGATCCGGTTCCGGTGGGACCCGCACCGCGCATCGCGTCCTCAATGGATTCGTCATCGCGCAAACCGCTCTAGCCCTGGTGTTAACCGCCGGAGCCGCTCTGATGACCGAGCATTTCCGCCGCCTGCAGACTCGCGACCTCGGCTTCGAGCCGCACCAACTTCTCACCATGCAAATCACGCCATCGCAACTCGATTATCCGCCCGGCCCCCGTCGAACCGTCCTCGTCGACCGCGTGCTCCAGGCTATCCGTTCCACGCCCGGAGTCGCTGCATCTGCCGCCACCACCGTAAATCCGTTAGGAGGAGGTACTTGGGGAGCGCCAATAATCATCGAGGGCACGGAAGTAAGCGGAAGAAGCGCGGATTTCATCGTCAACCATCGCCTGGTCAGCAGCGATATTTTCCACACTATGAATATTCCATTGCTGCGCGGCCGAGCTTTCACTGATCTCGACAACGAGCGCGGCCAGCCGGTTGCCATCGTCAGCAAAGACATGGCCCAGCGTTTCTGGCCCAACGCCGACGCCCTCGGCAAACGCCTCCGCATGGACCGTCCGAATGCTCCTTGGCTGACCGTGATCGGCATCGTCGGCAATGTGCACGACGCAGGCGATCCGGGCGACCCACGCGAAACCTGGTACCTCCCTTATGCACAAAATGCTGGAACCGCGGCCGCAGATACGATCTATCTGATGGTGCGCGTCCAGTCGGATTCGCCGGCGCTTGTCACCAGCATCAAGCAAGCCGTCTGGCACGCGGACAAATCGCTCGCCGTCTACGATATTTCGTTCATGGATCGCTACTACTCCGAAAGCCTCGAAAGAGACCGGCTCGGTGCGCGCGTGATGAGCTTTTTCGGGGGGTTCGGATTGCTGCTTGCCGCTCTTGGTGTTTACGGAGTCATGGCGTTCGCCGTGATCCAGCGCACCCATGAAATCGGCATTCGCATGGCTCTCGGAGCCACGAGCAATCAAGTTTTGTCCGGAGTGCTGCTGCGCGGGCTCAGATTAAGCTGCGCGGGCCTTGTGATTGGCCTACTGATCACCGTCGCGATGAACCGGGTGCTTACGGCCTTTTTGTCGGAAGTGCATGGTTTGGAAATAGTCCCGCTGCTCTTCTCGGCCGGCGTTCTTTTGGCGGTCGCCTTCACGGCATGTTATTTGCCTGCGCGACGCGGTGCGGCCCTTGACCCCTTGGTGGCTCTGCGTTTCGATTAGTGCGCTCGCAGCCAGTCTGTGCAGTCACGTTTCTGCCGAGCGATGCGTTTTTTCTTCAGCCGACAGTGAGTAACTCTTCGTAAAATCCGCCAATTCCGCGTGCGCGGTCTACAAAGTGGATCTCGAAAATCCAGTGGCGCTCCAGCCCTTCCGCGTCGAGGTCTCGCATCCTGTTCGGATTATCGGGATGAACGTACAGCGTGACTTTATCGCCGGGGATTCTTTCATGCGGAAACTGACCAATCAGATGCCCCGCGATAGGACCGCCATATTCCCAGCCAAAGTCGCGCGCCAGCTTTTGTGCGTGCTTGTATAGTTCATCGGCTTTGATGTCGGGATGCTCGTGGAAATATTTCTTGCCTTCGAGGAAGCCTTTGGCGATGTCATCGCGAAGCTTCAGCTTCGCTGGGTCGGCGCCGAGAACAAACGTTCTTCCAAAATCGGCCTCCCACTCCTCGAAGACCGGTCCCAAATCGAGAAAAAGAATGTCATCCTCTCCCACTGTCAAGTCGGGCGGGTTCTCCTCATACGGCGCAAGCGTATTGCGGCCAGCGCGCACGATCCGTTTATGCCAGTAGGTGGAAATTCCAAACATCTCCTGCGCGAGATCGTGGATTTCCTGGTTCAGCTGGCTTTCCAGGATGTTGGCGCGAATAAGACCGCGACTTTCGACAGCATGGAAGAGGTTATTCGCTTTGGTTTGAGCTTGTAGCAGAGCCGCGGCGCGGTCAGATATCGATTTGTTCATGCGGCCAAGAATAGCACGGACTGATTGAACTCAAGAGACCCTGAATCCTCCGCTACGTTCACAAAAAGTTTTAAACTGAACTAGCCATTCGTACGTTGCGGAATAAACATCTACGGCGTCGATGGACTCGGGTTTGTGAAACTCTGCCAGCTTTTTCGGCGCGTTCGTGAACGATAGGTCGCTGCGAATCCGTTCGCCCGGATGCATGCTTTGAAGTTTACGCTCGACAGCAATTGCCATCCGTCTCGTCAGGTCTGCGTCAGCGTGTGCCCCGCGCTCGTTCAAAGTCAGTAACTCAGACGTCTCGTCGTCGATGATGCCTTCAACCCTGAGAAATTCAATAGTGGGACGCCAGTTCCACGCATTCACTTGAAGGTCTTCGCCTTGTTTAGGCACGAGAATAAAGGACATACGTCGTTTCGCTCCGAAAAAGATTCCAGCTCAATAGGAATGGAAGTGTGCTGTCTCGTCAACTCCTGATTTGTCGAGTTACCAGACATATGCCGTGTAAGTTTGTTTCGTGTAGATTGCGCTGTGTCCCGCGTTCCGAACGTAATGGAGGACCTTATGGCAAGGGAAATCATCCGCACACCTAATGCTCCGTCATCGACGATATATAGCCAAGCGGTTCGGGCAGCTGGATTTGTGTTCGTCTCAGGCACCGGACCGCAAGATCCGGTAACCGGAAAGATTGTTGGGGATACAATTCAAGAGCAGACCAGACAGTGCTTGCAGAATTTATCTGCCGTACTCGAAGCCGGAGGAAGCTCGCTCGAACGAGTCGTGAGTGTCACGGTGATTCTTCTTGAGGAAGCAGACTTCGCCGGGATGAATGAAGAGTGGATTAAATGGTTTCCGCCGGACCCACCTGCCCGGCAGGGCGCGAGATTACCCGTTAGAATCCCCGGGGCATGAGAGTCTCGATCGCAGCTATTGCGGAAGCTTAAGCCTAGCAAATTGCTGGACAAGTCCTGATTTGTCGCCTTACCGGACATCTGGTTTTGGCCAAAATCCACTTTTCCGATAACCGCGTCAGGAGCTAACTAGATGGTTGCCACCCAAATCAGCGCTACCTTCGAGTCTGTTAAGGTAGGAAGACCTTGATTCGATGGCCGGATAATTTGCCTTCAGCATTGCGAGTCGCAACTGTTTACATGTTCGCTAGAGGGGGCATTGGCCTCATCTGGCCGTTGCTAGGGCTAGGCCCAAAGCACCCCGAATTTCAAGCACAGAATACTGCATACAGGATTGGCGCACATAGCCGCGAACTAATTTCCTCGACCGCATCCATCGTGGCAGGTTTTGGTCTCTTGGGGCATCACAGCTGGGGACGCGTGCTGGCCTTAGTCTTAGTCTTAGTCTTAATTCGCACTCTCCACGACGCGAACTCTTTTGCTTGGGGGTTTTCCAGCGGACCACCGCGCGTCCGCCTTTTGGCTCAGATCATCATGGTAGTGTGGAATGGAATGTGGTTCTATTTCATATTTAAATCAGCACTCTGAGGGAATGCCCTAAAGACTATCGATTCAGCAAAGTGGTGGAGTTTCAGCGAAATCATTAGTCAACTCCTGATAAGTCGGGTGCATTCAATAGGTCGATGCAACACCATCTAACTGTTGTGTTGAAGGGTGGTGTGTATGATCGAACGGAAACGAACGAGACTCTCTCCCACAGAGAAGAACGAGATTTGGGGGCGCTGGAAGGCCGGGCAGTCCATGCATGAGATTGGGCGCGCTTATGGCAGGCCCCATCCCACCATTCGCAAGCTGTTGTTGCCACGTGGGGGCATCGCTCCCATTACGCGTCGTCGCTCGCGGCTGGCACTCACCCTCGCTGAGCGAGAAGATATTTCGCGAGGGATCGCTTCCGACTCGTCGATTCGCGAGATCGCCTGTAGTCTGAGTCGTGCTGCCTCGACAGTGAGCCGAGAGATCGTACGCCATGGTGGCCGTCCTGCTTATCGTGCCCATGATGCGGAGGGACAAGCTTGGCAATCGGCTTTGCGACCCAAGCGCTGCTTGCTGGCCATGAACCGCAAGTTGCGAGATATCGTTGCGAGTAAACTGATTTTGGACTGGTCGCCCGAGCAGATTTCCGGGTGGTTGAAGAATCGGTATCCCAACGACGAGAACATGCGCGTGTCTCACGAGACCATCTACCGTAGTCTGTTCGTTCAAGCGCGTGGCGTATTGAAAAAAGAGCTGATGGACCACTTGCGGTCGAAGCATGCGTCGCTCGCGCCATTTCAGCGAGCATGGACATTCACGAGGGCAGATCGTCGATGCCATCTCGATCCGCGAACGGCCAGCGGAGGCGGAAGACCGAGCGATTCCTGGCCACTGGGAAGGCGATCTGCTGGCCGGAGGAAAGAACAGCTACATTGCAACGCTGGTCGAGCGGCATTCACGCTTTGCAATGCTGATCAGGGTGCCGAGCAAAGACACGGCGGTGGTCGTAGCAGCATTGAGCAAACATGTTCGTAAACTTCCAGCGACCCTACGACGCTCGCTGACCTGGGACCGTGGGCTGGAGATGGCGAAGCACAAGGAGTTCACGGTGGCCACGGATGTGCAAGTCTACTTCTGTGATCCGCAGAGTCCATGGCAGCGCGGCACAAATGAAAACACCAATCTGCTTCTACGGCAATACTTCCCGCGAGGAACTGACCTAGCCGCTATCTCTCAAGCGCAGCTCGACCAGGTCTCGCAGCGCTTGAATCAACGCCCAAGAAAAACCTTAGGATTCCAGACACCAGCGAGTAGACTCCGAACAAGTGTTGCGTCGACCGTCTGAGCCGACACGGTTAATCGGAAACTGCCCCACTTCCGATCACGAACCTAGCTTTCGTAGGCCGCAACAATCGGTCTTGCAGGCTGCCCAGTACCGCGCGGCCAGGGGTTGCCGTCTATTTGTGACTCAAACTCCAGACATATGCCGCGACGGCGGAAACTTGCTCGGGCGTTAGTTGCGCGCCGCCCATCGCGGGCATCGGGCTGCGATATTGTTTTGGTTGCGGCACGCCGTCGGTGATCGTCTTCTTGATTCCCGCGTAGCTGCCATCGCTCCACAACCATTTCTTTCCCGTTAAATCTGGACCTAACGGAGAGCCTCCACCGCTCGCGCCGTGGCAACCGGTGCATGCCGCTCCGCCCACTTGACCGTGATACACGCGGTCACCAAGCGCCACCATTTCGCCGGTCACTCCTTGCGGAAGAGCAGCGGCGGTTGCCGCATCGCCAGCATCGGGATGCGTGCCCTCGGGTGGTTTTGCAGCCTCTTCAACGATTTTGCCGGCCGGAGCCGTTGAGCTCGGGCACGGAGTCACGCTCGCTGCACCCTCGCCAGCGCCGCCGCGATAAACAATCCGGTAAATTCGTCCGCGCACATCGTCTGAGATATAGAGCGAGCCGTCTGGTCCGACGGCAAGACCATCCGGGCGATGGTCGGCTTTGTCGGGCGATTTCACAGCACCGGCAAATCCATCTGCGAAGATTTCGCATCCGCCGGATGCGTGATCGCCCGACATGGGCTGAAAAACAACGTTGTAACCACCTTGCGGATAGGGCGCTCGGTTCCACGAACCATGGAAGGCAACGAACAAGCCGTTCCGGTAGCGCTCAGGGAATGCTTTTTTGTCGTAGTGCACCATTCCATTCGGCGCCCAATGCGCGGGAAAATCTGCGGCAGGAGCAAGCTTGTTCGCGCAAACTCCAAGCTTCTTGCCATCCCCGCCGTATTCCGGCGCCAGCACCAGTTTTTGCACGAACGAATCGTAGTAGCACTCGGGCCAGCCATAATCGCCGCCCTGCTTCAACAACAGCACCTCTTCCGCTGGGAGTGTGGCCTCCTGGTCCGGCTTGTAAAATTCGGGCCAATTCGTGTGCAGCTGGTCGCGTCCATGCTGTGTCACAAACATGCGGCCGCTCGCGTCGATCGCAAAGCCTTCCCCGTTGCGAATCCCCGTGGCGAAACGATCCGCCTTCGAAAAAGTTTGATTAGATTTATTGGCATCGTACCGCCAGATGCCGGCGCGCGTTTCAAGTTCCACGCACGGATCCACTCCCGGCGATTTCAGCGTGCGATTTTTCACCTGGCATGAATTGGTGGCGCTCGCCACGTCCACAAACATCGCACCTTCGGAATTGATAATGAAGGGATGCATCGGATGGTCGCCGCCTAAAGGCAAACCGGAGACGATGGTGACCGGAGCATCCTTCGGCACGATGGACTCGGCAGCCAGCGCGTATCGCACGATGCGATCGTTGATTTCCGCATAGATCGATCCTTTATACAGGCCGATTCCTGTGCCGCCAGCTCCGCCGCTCTGCACGGTTTCCCCGAAGCGCTCGTTTACGTCGGCTTTCCCGGAGCCCGCTTTGTCTTGCAACGCGACCAGGAATCCGCCGTCATGCGGCTTGTCGTTGCCGTAGTATTCGCCCGACCATGTGTTCACATAGACCACGCCGTTTGGCGCGACCACCATGTGCCGCGCGTGGCCAATGCCGTCCGCAAAGATGGTCGCGCAAAAACCGGCAGGCAGCTTCAGCCCACTGTTATCGTTGGGGCACGCTTCGCCCGCAGGTCCCATAGCCGCCGTGAAATGATTCTCGGCTGACGCCGACAGCAAGGAGTTCCCTGCATACAGCGCGGCGATCACCGCTGCGGCAAGCACCAGCTTCTTCCACAAGTGGACGAATCGCATCGAACCCTCCCCCAAGACGGACAACGAAAAATAGATACGCGATGAGCTGCCAAAATATACCACAGCCGCCTTAATCAAACTCTGGCCCAATGCGTTTTCTAACCGCCGGCCAGAGCGACAGTGAGGCATGACGCCAAACGAGAAACAAGCGATTATGCCGGTTTGTGCGATGGATGAGCAGTTGGCGATTGCACAGCAGGCGCCGCGCGATTTCTTGACGGCGGAGCGCGGCTCCGATAGCGTCAAAGGGTAGGGATTTCCCTCCTACTTCGTGCCGCGCCGTGCGCGCACAATGACCAATAGCCGGAGAATCTCGTGGCCAACGCCATCATCACCCTGACGACAGATTACGGTACTGACGACCATCTTGTCGGCACAGTAAAGGGAGTCATTCTAAAGATTAATCCGGACGTCACCATTGTGGACATTACGCACCATGTGACGCCTTTCGATTTGCTCGATGGCGCTCTGGCCATCGGTGCCGCTTACTCTTACTTTCCCCCGAAGACGATTCATGTGGTGATCGTCGATCCTGGCGTGGGAACGGAACGGCGGCCGCTGCTCGTCACCGGGCAGAATCATTATTTCATTGCGCCCGATAATGGCGTGCTCTCTCTCGTGTACGAACGCGAATCAAACGTGGTGGTGCGCCACGCCACCGCCGAACACTATTTTCTCCAGCCGCTCAGCAAAACGTTTCACGGACGCGATGTTTTTGCGCCGGTAGCGGCCTGGCTCTCCAAGGGCTGGCAAACTCCGGCCATGGGGGACGAGATTCAGGATTACAAAAAGATGGCGCTGCCACGGCCGAAGCCCGGAGCGGCGGGCGCAAAAGGTTTGGTGCTGAAAATTGATCCGTTCGGGAATCTCGTAACCAATTTCCGAGCCGAGGATTTGTCCAGCGAGGCACAGAACGGCGGTGGGCTGAAAATGCAAGTGGGAACCCATGCCGTGAGCCGGCTGGTGGATACTTTTGCCCGAGGCAAAGCTGGCGAAGTGGTGGCCTATTTGGGATCGAGCGGCTATTTGGAAATCGCCATCAACAAAGGAAACGCTGCACGCACGTTAAGTATCGGACGCGGAGCGCCGGTGGTTCTCGCCGAAAAGTAGTTCCCTTCTGATTGTCAGGGGAAAGTTCAAGAAAATATTTTGAATGCAACGCGGCGCGCGACGCCCTCCGTATTACCAAGGTCACGGAAAACTCAGATTAGGCTAGAAACATTTATCTAGGCAGCGGCTTGGGCCGGTTGCTTCCGCTTGTGCCAGTAACCCAAGGCCGCGAACAGAACGACGGCGGGCACGCCGGTCAGTCCGCAAACGATAAAGAAAATGCCGTACGCGTGAATGAGGCCGTGCGTGGTGCTCAGCCTTTCTACTGCAGCGCCCGAAAACCCCTTCAAGATCTTTCCCAGCCAAGCATACGTCGAACTCAAGAGTGCATACTGTGTGGCCGTGTATCCCAGACTGGTGAGGCTCGACATGTACGCTACAAGCGCAACAGCGGCGAAGCTGAGACTGAAATTGTCACCCGCCATGATGCAGGCGAAGAGACGAATGCTCAAGCCCGCGAACGCGAGAGTCGCAAATGCGGCAGTCGCGGCTGCCTGTAAAATACCCCCGATGATGAGCGCGCGCATGTAGCCAAGCTTCAGCGAGCAGAATCCGCCCGCGGCGATGCCTGCAAACGTTGCGATTAGCCCGATGGATCCGCGCACCGCTCCGACCGTTTGCTTCGTAAGGCCGAGGTCGTGGTAGTAGGGATTCGCCATCGGGCCCATAATGAAGTCCGGCAACCGGTAGAGGCTGATGGCCGCTAACATCACTAGCGCGAGCCAGCCGTGCGCGCGGAAGAAGGCGATGAACGGTCCCACAATGGCGTCGAAGAAACGCCGCCAAAGAGGGGCTTCGCGCTTTTCATCCAGCACTACACTCGCGCGCCCCGGTTCCTTCGCAAACCAGGTCGCGATCATTCCAATGGCCATACACGCACCGTAGATACCGTAGGACATGCGCCATCCCACGGCCCCAGCTACGATGAGGATAACGGAATCCGCACACAGGAGCGCCAGGCGGTAGCTGAGCTGATAGGCAGACGCGAGGAGCCCTTGTTCATCTCCGTCGTCAGCTGATTCAATTCGCCAAGCATCAACCACAATGTCTTGTGTCGATGAGGCAAACGCGACGATGAGCGCACAAGCGCCAAGGCGGCCGAGTCCCACTTTCGTGCCAGTTGCGCCCATGGCGCAAAGCGCAAGACCGACGACGATCTGGGAAAACATCATCCATCCGCGCCGATGGCCAAGCCGCTTAAACAACGGCAAGTCGACGCGATCCATCAAGGGCGCCCACAGAAACTTCAGCGAATAGGCGATGCCCACCCAGGAAAGAAACCCGATCGCCGTCAGCGAGGTGTGTTCATCGCGCAGCCAGTAGCCGAACGTATTGCCGACCAGATAAAAGGGAAGGCCTGAGGAAAACCCGAGGAGCAACATCGCCACCGTTTTAGGCCGCAGGTAGTCGGCGATCCGGTGCTTTTGGGGACTCACGCGTTCATTGTCTATTGGAGGCCTCGCGAAACTCAACGTTGATACCGCCGAACGTTGTCCATGCTGGCACTCTCACCGGTTGGCTACTGTTCCGCCGCGGCGGCTTTCGTGCTCTTCACCGCTTTCTCAGCGCTTTCGTTGGCTTCCACTGCAGACTCCTCTTCCGGCGCCGGGCGTACACGCTGAATTTTCACGCGCGCCACGCGACGGCCGTCCATCTCCACAACGGTGAATCGAAACTGCCCATATTCGAAGCTTTCTCCGCCGCGCGGAATAAAACCAAGCTGATCCAGAACAAATCCGCCGACGGTCGCGTATGCTGGATCTTCCGGCAAAGTGATGTTGTACTGCGTATCCAGATCGCGAACATTCAGAGCTGCATCAAAAATCACCGCGCCGTCGGCGAGCGTCAGCGGCCGCTCAATGACGTCGAACTCATCATGAATCTCGCCGACGACTTGCTCCATGATGTCTTCCAGCGTCACAAGCCCGAGAATGCTGCCAAATTCGTCCACAACCATCGCCATGCCGATGTGCCGCGTTCGAAGTTCCTGGAGCAACTCACTCGCTGGTTTCGTTTCCGGAACGATTAGGACTTCGCGCAGCACGCGCCGCAAGTCAAAAGGGGGCGGCGGAAGATTTTCTTCCAGCCGCCGCTCGCGATCGAGCAAAGTCCACAACATATCTTTGATATGAACGAAGCCAAGAATGTGGTCGCTCGAGCCGCGATAGACGGGGATGCGCGAACGCTGTGAAGTGGCGAACACGCGCATCACTTCGTCCATCGTCGCTTCCACGGGAAGCGTGTGCATATCCGGCCGGGGGACCATAATCTCGCGAACCTGCACCTGTCCTAACTCGATGGCGCTCACGATGAATTTTTCTTCGCCGGGAGCGATTAAACCGCGCTCACGCGCCTGCCGGATCTGGATTTGCAGCTCTTCCGTCGAGTGCGCCGAGCCATGACTTTGCGGCGAAGAAATGCCCATCGCCCTCACGATGAGACCAGACATGCCATCAAGAAGATCGATGGCCCACCGAAAAGTATGCAGATACCACTGGAACGGTAGAGCGATAAGAAGAGCGACGCGCTCTGCCTTCGCGAGGCTGACGGTCTTCGGCACTAGCTCGCCAAGCACGACGTGCATCGCGCTCAGCAAAGCAAAAGCGCAACCCAGAGCAATCGCGTGCGCGAAAAAAGCGGTCCGTGTGCCTGCAGCGCCGTGCCAGATTTGCTGCAAAGCTGCCGTAAGCGTGGCTTCGCCGAGCGCGCCGATCGCCAGGCTCGAAAGCGTGATGCCGACCTGCACGCCGGAGACGACGCGGTGCAAATCCGCAAGCAAGCGCTCAACAACTTTGGCGCGAGTATCCCCCTTGGCCACAAGCTGACGAACACGGGAAAGCCGCACAGCGACGAGGGAAAACTCCGCGGCGGCGAAAAAGCCGTTGAGGGCGACAAGCGCCAGCACACCGATCAACCGCACGGCGAACATAGTTTCTCAGGGAACCCCTACGGGCATTGTAGCAGTCCAGGCGCAGCGCGCGAGGCGCGCGTGCCTTCTCTACACACGCGTAATCGTGACGAAAATGTCTTCTCCGCTGAGCGCCAGCTTAACGCCACCGTTCTGGCTGGGACTCATTTCCAGCCGCTCCGCGAGGAGTTCATTGCGCAGAAATGCCGCATGCGCGGTGATGGCCTCGGCAATGCGCGGCGACGCGGAATAGCTGACGACGATGCGGTCGGAAATGTCAAGATTCAACGCTTTGCGTTGATCCTGCAGCATACGGTTGAAGTCCCGCGCGAGGCCTTCCTGCAAAAGTTCGGGCGTCAACGCGGTGTCGAGCGCCAAGAACGTTCCTTGTTCCAGACTGCACTTGAGATTTTCTGGACCTTCAAACGACACGATGATTTCTTCGGGAGCGAGCTCAAACACCTGATCCGGAAGTTGAATCGAAAACGGGCCGCCTTTGAGTACTTGGCTCGGATCGACGCTTTCCAAAGCTTCTCCGATGGCCTTCAAGTATCTTCCCGCACGAGGGCCGATCTTTTTGGCATCCGGCTTGAGGCGTACTTTCACCAGCGACTTTTCGTCGTCAATTAGGACGAGTTTTTTCAAATTGGTCTCTTCCAGAATCTGCGCCACGTAGTCGGAGTTTTCCAACACACGCCGGTCGGCTACATCTTTAGGCCGCACGTAAAGCGTGTTCAGAGGCTGGCGAATCTTGACCTTGCTCTGCGTGCGGAGACTGAGCGCGAGATTCTTGATGCGGATCACCGCGGCAATGCTGTGCTCAAGCGTTTCGTCAATCAGAGCGGCGTTCACTTGCGGATATGTCGTCAAGTGAACAGACTCCGGCGCCGACGGATCGACCGAGCGAACTAGATTTTGATAGATGTCCTCTGTCAAGAATGGCAGCGCCGGAGCCATTACGCGAGTGACGGTGGTCAGCACTTCATAAAGCGTTTGATAGGCGTCCGCTTCGCTTTTCCAGAAGCGGCGGCGTGAGCGGCGCAAATACCAGTTGGAGAACTCTTCATCAAACGCCTGAAAAGCTTCCACCAATTTGTACTGCTCGTAATTCTGAAACGCGCTATTCGCTTCCGCCACTAGCCGCTGGAGTTTGCTCAAAACCCAGCGATCAAGTTCGTTGGTGACGGGAACAGCGGCACCGCCGGGCTTCCAATCGTCCGCGCCGGCATACATCACAAAAAAGCTATAACAGTTCCAGAAGGTCAAAAGCTTGCGACGGGCATCGCCATCGATCGTTTGGCCCAAATTGCCGGTAGGGTGAAGATCGGGAAAGTTGAGATTCTGCGCGGTCTTCTGCTCCGTGTAGATGTAGCGCATCACTTCGGCGCCGAGCGCCTCGGCCGCTTCGTCAAATGCGATGGAGTTGCCCTTGGACTTGTGCATCTCCTCGCCGCGCGCATCGCGCACAAGCGCGTGGCCCAACAGCGCCTTGAACGGAGCGCGGCCGTCGATCATCGCGCTCATCGAAAGCATCGAATAAAACCAGTTCCGAAATTGCCCCGGAAAACTCTCGAGCACCAAATCCGCCGGAAACCATTTCTCCCAGTAGGCTCTGTCGGTCGAGTAGCGCATCGTGCTGAATGGCACGATGCCAGCGTCCAGCCAGGGATTACCGACATCCTCGGTGCGCTGAGCCAGGCCGCCGCACTTTTCGCAGCGGATCTTGACGGCGTCAATATACGGGCGGTGCGGAGAATTCCCTTCGAACACATCCCAGCCTTCCACTGCTTTTTCCTTTAGTTCTTCCCTGCTTCCGATCACATCAAAATGTTTGCACTCGCTGCACACCCAGATCGGCAGCGCGAGTCCCCAGAAACGTTTCTTGGAGATCATCCAGTCGCTCATGTTACGCAGCCAGTCTTGCTCGCGCGCTTCGCCATCGGGAGGAATCCACTTTATCGTTGGCACAACGCGCTGGATACGATCGCGCCAATCCATACGGATAAACCATTCGTCGACGGGGCGAAACACCAACTCTTCTTTGCATCGCCAGCAGTGTGGATAGACGTGAGGATATTTTTCGCGGGCCACAAGCATGCCCGAGGTTTTCAGCGCGGCAATGATGTCATCCGCCACTTCGTTGGCATTCCGCTTCGTGAATTGCCCGAACCCCTCGAGAAAAATGGAACTATCATCTAGGGGGGCGATGAACGGGATGCTATTCTCTTTGCCAAGCTGCTGGTCTTCCGCGCCGCATCCTGGTGCGATGTGAACGAGCCCCGTTCCCTCTGCCTCACTGATTTCCTTCCAGGCTATCACCCGGTGTGCTTCCGCGGCAGTTTTGCCGCCCCCCGTCTCGCCATAAGGGAAAACGCCGCCCGGTGTTTTCTGTGCGGGAAGTTCATCAAAGGGCCCCTGGTAGGTAAGGCCGACCAAATCTTTTCCGGGAAGCTCTTCCATCACCTCAACACCACCGCTTCCCTTCAAGATAGTCCGGATTGACGGCAGCTTGTGGGTCTCGTGCTTCCCTTCCACTTGCAGATCTTGCAGGCGGTCGTGCTCGAAATTTCCTTTCGCAACATAGTAAAACCAATCGCCGTGCTTGACCTTGAGATACGTCATCTCTGGATTCACGGCAACGGCTACGTTCGAAGTCAGCGTCCACGGGGTCGTCGTCCAAATCAAAAGCGCGGTTCGCTCCTGGCCTTTGATTGGAAAACGCACAAAGACCGAAGTGTGCGTTGTGATGCGCCGGCCCTCGGCGACTTCCATCTGCGACAGTCCTGTCCCGCAGCGCCCGCACCAGGGCATAACGTCGTGCCCACGATAGATGAAACCCTCCGTGTGGCACTTCTTTAAGAACGACCAGATGGTGTAATTGTTCTCATCAGAAAAAGTAAAGTAGCTGCCGCCGTACTCGGCGGAGCCGAGTTTTCGAACGATCTCGCTCGCGCGCGCGGTTTCTGTGTGCCCGCTTGGCAATTTCGCTGTAACCACCCGATCTCCGTCAGCCAAAGCATCGCGCAAAGCAATCAGCACTTTGGGGTCATCCCAATCGCACCAATAGCCTAAGCGGATGGATTGCTCAGTTTGGCGCGCCGCAAACGTCAATACGCGCTCTTTGCACGCTCGTACGAAATTCTCGATGCCAAATTCGCGAATCTCGCGCTTTGTCTTTAGTCCGAGGCTTTTTTCTACCTCGACTTCGACCCACAATCCTTGGCAATCGAAGCCGTTCTGGTAGCGCAACGCGCTTCCTCTCATGGCGTTGTAGCGCTGATACATATCCTTCAGCGAGCGTCCCCAAGCGTGATGCACGCCCATGGGATTATTCGCGGTGATCGGGCCATCCAGAAAAGACCAATGGGGTCCGCTGGCATTCTTATCGCGAAGCTTCTGGAAAATCCGATTCTCTTCCCAGAAGCGCAACATCTCGCGCTCCATGGCTGGAAAGTCGGGTACTCTCGGCACTGGTTTGTACATGCTCATAGTTGTATCCAATTAGATTATCACAGCGCGCAAACGTGACCGGCTCTAGCGACCACTCGGTTGCACGCCCGAAGCGCGTCCACTACACTCAAGTTTTACTAACAGAGCTTCGGAGATTGCTTGCGGACGATCCTTCGTATTCTAGTCTGGACACTTCTGATCATTGCGATTGTTGCTGGAGCGACAGCCTGGTGGTTCATCTATCGCCCGCTTCCCCAACTCGACGGCTCCATCTCGGTTCCAGGCCTGCAAAAAGAAGTTACCGTCGAGCGCGACAACTGGGGCGTGCCGCACATCCGCGCATCTTCACTTGTGGATGCCGTCGAAGCTCAAGGCTATGTTGTGGCGCAAGACCGTCTCTGGCAGCTGGATTTGATGCGCCGGGCGTCGCGAGGCCAACTCTCGGAGATTTTCGGCCCGCTCGCCCTTAAATCCGACAAACAATTCCGCACGTTCGGTTTTTCTCGCGCCGCGGATCGCGATTTTGCAGCCATGGACAAAGATTCGCGCGCGCTAATGGAAGCCTACGCCCGTGGCGTGAATGCCTTTATCCAACAACATCAAAATACGCTGCCGCTTGAATTTACTCTTCTCAAGTACAAACCGCAGCCCTGGCAGCCCACCGACTCGCTGGTCATTGCGGGCTACATGTACCAAACGCTGACCGATACCTGGGAACGGGAGTTGGACCGCGCCAAAGTCGAAGAGCGCGTCGGTGCGGATCGTTCAAAGGATCTTTTTGCAGTAGATGCGCCGATGGACCATTTCGTTGTCGGCGATCCCGACGTTCCCAATGACGGCTCACAAGCGTCTCGCGCCGATCCCGATGACGACGATGACGATGACGACGACATGCCGACCGACTCCATTCTAAAAGCTGCCGTGCCTAGCCCACCCGGCGTTAGCGCGCCCGAGACATTTGCGGATATCACCTCCGCACTCTGGCCTTCGGTGAAAAGCTACCTCGAAGAAACGCAAAGCGAAATTCGCAAGGGACTGGGCAGCAACAACTGGGTTGTCAGCGGAGCACACACCGCAACTGGAAAACCGCTCCTAGCAAACGATACCCACCTCGAGCTTTCCATTCCGCCAATCTGGTATGAAATTCATCTCACCACGCCCGGCTTTAACGCGAAGGGTTTTACTCTGCCGGGCGCACCACTCATCGTCATCGGCCACAACGACCGTATCGCCTGGGGTTTTACGAACAACGGCGCCGATGTACAAGACCTCTACGTCGAAACATTCAATCCCGCCGCACCCGACGAATACCGAGTGAACGGGGCGTGGGTCAAGGCACAGGTCTTCGACGAGACAATTCGCGTTAAGGGACAAGCGGACGAGCACTTGAACGTTGTCGTCACACGACACGGCCCGGTAGTGCATCGCGAAGGCGACAAAGTTTACGCCCTTCGCTGGACCGCGCTCGAACCGGGCGGCCTCGGAAATACCTACAACTGGCTTTCCACGGCCAAAAATTGGCATGAATTTCGAGAAGTGATGAAACGCGTGTGGGGCCCAGGCCAAAACGCCGTCTATGCCGACGTGGAAGGCAACATCGGATACATCATGGCCGCACGCGTCCCCATTCGTAAAAAGGGGCACGGCGAAATTCCGGTTCCCGGCGATACAGACGCATACGAATGGACGGGTTACATCCCCTTCGATCAACTTCCTCAAGCTTTCAATCCAGATAGCGGCCTAATCGTCACGGCCAATGCGCGCGTTGTCGGGCCGAATTACAAACCGTATCTGACCGACCGATGGGAAGAACCTTACAGAACCGCTCGCATCTATGATCTCCTGCACGATAAGACGAATCTCCGTCCAATCGACATGCTGAAGGTCGAAACAGACACGTACAGTTATCCGCACGCTTTTCTCGCGGATCAAATGGCTTCCGCTGCAAAAAAAGTACAGCCGAAGGATGCTCGTGCCAAAAAACTTGTAGATGGCCTAAAAGATTGGAACGGAATCGCCGATGCGGATTCTTCGCTTGTGTCTTTCCTGGTTATGGCTCGCCGCGCAGCACTCGAACTAATTCTCGAGCCGTATCTTGGAAAAGATACGAACCTTTATAGTTGGCGCAGCGCCGTGTTCCTTCAGAAAGTGCTAACGGACCGTCCAGCGAAATGGCTGCCGTCAGCCTACAAGAACTATGACGAACTGCTCGCTGCAACAGCCGACCGCGCCGTCACCATGCTGGCAGAACAAGCAAAAAGTGAACGCGTGGATGACTGGCAATGGAAAGAACTGAACTCGCTGGACTTGCTTCACCCCATCGGGCGTGAAGGTTTCCTGAAACATCTGCTCAGCATTACGGGCAAGCCGCAGTCCGGCACGGGTTACAGCGTACGAGCCGCGACAAAACGCCATGGCCCTTCGATGCGCTTCATAGCCAACCTTGCCAACTGGGATGACTCCATCTTGCTGATTCCAGCCGGCGAATCTGGGCAAGTTGGCAGCGGACATTACACCGATCAGTTTTCCTACTGGTACGAAGGCAAAGCAATCGTTTCTCCTTACAGCGACGCAGCAGAAGCAAAATCTCGTAAGCACACGCTGACGCTGAAACCATGATCGTTATTCCAGGGGTTCGATCACACTATGCCTGAATTGCCAGAAGTAGAAGCCGTAGCACGAACGCTGCGCCCGTTGGTCGAACGCCGAAGGATTCGCTGCGTCCACGTCCTGCACACCATCGCAACAAAACCGCAAAGTCCCTCACAACTTGCGCGAGCCGCCGAGGGTCAGCGAATCCAGTCCGTCCAAAGAAAAGGCAAATATCTTTGGCTGCAGCTAGAACGAGGAATTGTCACGTTGCACTTCAAGCTCGACGGCCAATTACTCTGGTTCTCCAATGCCAAGAAAATGTTTGAAGTTGCCAACCAGGAGGAATCCGGCGTTCACGTAGATGTAGCCTTCGAACTCGACAAAGGCGTCCTCGGTTTTGCGGATGGCCGCCATTTCGGCCGCGTCTTAGTTTATGAATCGGAAGAAAATTGCCCCGCTCTCGCTCGATTGGGCGTGGATGCGATCTCATCCGATTTCACTCCTGCGCACTTCGCAGAGTTACTGACCCGTTCTCGGCGTCCACTGAAGGAATTCCTCCTCGACCAAAGCCGCGTCGCCGGTATCGGCAATATCTACTCCTGCGAATCTTTGTGGCACGCCAAGCTGGACCCGCGCCGTCGCGCAAACGCTGTTAGTCCCAGAGAAGCCCGACGCCTCCACAAAGCGATTGTTTCCGTTCTCGCGCGTGCCTTAGAATGCTGTTTGCATCCGCCGCCCGATTTTCGCGACGCCGAGTGGTGGTTTCAAGGCTTGGAAAAAATTCTTCGCGTCTACGACCGCGAAGAAAAGCCGTGCCGCCGATGCGGGCATTCAATCAAACGCATCGCGCAAGGTGGTCGGTCAACTTACTTTTGTGCGCACTGTCAAAAATAGCTCCCGAGGACAAAGGCCGATCGCGTGAATTCACCCGCTCCCAAAAAACCCGAACCACCCAAGAAGCCCGATTTTGAGCGCTCACTCGCTCGCCTTGAAGAGGTCGTTCGTCGCCTCGAAAGCCCGCAACTCTCGCTAGACGATGCCATGAAACTCTTCGAAGAAGGCGTCGCCCTCTCCCGCGAATGCCAAAAGCAACTTGAAGAGGCCGAAGGCCGCGTCGAAATCCTGCTGAAAAAAGCGGACGGCAAGCTCGTCGCGGAGCCATTCGATCCCGAAGGCGAGAGCGAATCGTGACGCTCCCCATCCTCGCAACTAGTTCGATTTTCGCCGCAAGATGAAAACCCCGCTATTTTTTGAAGAAGACCGCGTAGAGGTCGACGCCTCTCTCGATCGTCTGATGCCTGCTGAGACGGCGCAACCGCCGTCCATACACCAAGCCATGCGTTACAGCGTCTTCGCCGGTGGAAAACGTATCCGCCCGATTCTTTGCCTCGAAACTGCCCGCATCTTCGATTCGAACGTCGCGCCCGCTCACTTTCCCGCTTGCGCCATCGAATTCATCCACACTTACTCGCTCATTCACGACGATCTCCCTGCGCTCGACAATGATGATTTGCGGCGCGGGAAGCCCACCTCGCACAAAAAATTCGGCGAAGCCGCCGCAATTCTTGCAGGCGACGCTCTTCTCACCCTCGCGTTCGAAACGATTGCCGCCGCGCCGGTCGACCCTGCCCGTCGCGTTTCCATGCTGGCAGAAATCTCCAGCGCCGCTGGAACCATTAATGGCATGGTGGGCGGACAAGTCGCCGACCTCGAAGCCGAAGGCAAACGCATCAATCCCGAAATGCTCGAATACATCCACCGCTCGAAAACAGCCGCGTTAATCCGCGCGTCCATCTCTTCCGGCGCCATGTGTGCAGGTGCTTCGCCGGAAGATGTTGCACGGCTTCGCAGTTTCGGCGAAACGCTCGGCCTGCTCTTCCAAGTCACCGACGATATTCTCGACGTCGAAGAAACTTCCGCCGCGCTGGGAAAAACCGCCGGCAAAGACGCCGCTCAGCAAAAGGCAACTTATCCAGCCGTCCACGGCCTTAAACGCTCGCACGAGATCGCTAACGAGCTTGCCGCAAAAGCCGTCGCCGAGCTCACGCCGTACAGCGAGCGCGCCTCGCGCCTCCGCGAAATCGCAGAATATCTCGTCCAACGCCGCGCTTGAAGCGGCCCACGCACCATGAAATCCAAATCCCCGCGCACCCGCCTCGACCTGGCCCTCGTCGAGCGCGGCCTCGCCGAATCGCAAGAAAAAGCCCAGGCCATGATCCTCGCGGGCGAAGTCCGCGTGAACAACATCGCCGAACAGAAAGCCGGAATGCCTATTCCAGCCGATGCACGCATCGAAGTGAAAAGCCGCCAGCTAAAATATGCCAGCCGCGGAGGCATTAAACTCGAGGGCGCCCTGGAAGATTTTTCGATCAATCCAGAAGGCCTCATTTGTCTCGACGTGGGCAGCTCGACCGGCGGCTTCACGGATTGCCTGCTTCAGCATGGCGCATCCCGGGTCTACGCAGTCGATGTGAACCTCGCCCAACTCGCCTGGAAGCTCCAGCTAGATCCGCGCGTCACCGCCATCGAACGCAACGCGCGTGAATTGAGTGCCAGTGACATCCCCGAATTAGTCGATCTCGTAGTCGCCGACGTATCGTTCATTTCCGTTTGCAAAATACTTGGCCCGGCTTCCGCCTGTGCAAAGCCCGGCGCGGATTTTCTCATTCTCATCAAACCCCAATTCGAACTCCGCCGCGAGGATATCGGCCCCGGCGGAATCGTCAAAGATGTTCACCTGCACGAAAAAGCCATCGCCAGCGTCACAAAATGCGCCGAAGCAGCGGCTCTCACTTGCATAAAAGTGTTACCTAGCCGCCTGACCGGTGCCGAAGGCAATCAAGAATTTTTTCTGCACGCTCGCAAAGGAGTCCTGAAGTAGAATCCCAAACAGTAATGCAGCCACCCATCTTCAACACGATCGGCGTCTTCTCACGTCCGCGCCGCGCCAACCTTTCCGCCGTCGTCCCGCAACTTCTTCAATGGTTGGAAGCTCGCGGGCTGCGGGTTCTCTGCGACCAAGAGACCGCCTCCGCTCTGCCCAATCCGCCTAAGGCTTTCACGCGCGAGGAACTTGCCGACCAATCCGACATCCTTCTCGTACTCGGCGGTGACGGCACGCTTCTGGCGGCGGCTCGCGTGGCGGCCTCGCATTGCATCCCCGTTCTGCCCATCAACATGGGCAGTCTCGGCTTCCTCACCAGTTTTACAGTCGAAGAGCTCTATCCCGCTCTTGAGGAGACGCTCGCTGGAAGATCATCGATGAGCCAGCGCGTCATGCTGCAAGTCGAGCACGTGCGCGCCGGCACCGTTCTGGATCGCCAGCACGTCCTCAACGATGCCGTCATCAACAAGGGCACACTAGCCCGCATGATCGAACTGGAACTCTCCATCGACGGCGATTTTGTCTGCCGCTACCGCGCTGACGGCCTTGTCGTGGCCACGCCGACCGGTTCTACCGCTTATTCCCTTTCCGCTGGTGGCCCGATCGTTCACCCCTCCGTGGAAGCCTTCATCATCACGCCCATTTGCCCGCACACGCTCACCGATCGTCCCGTCGTCGTCCGCGACTCGTCCTCCATCGAACTCCAGCTGACGGGAAGCTCTGAATCCGTCTTCCTCACTCTGGACGGCCAAAAAGGTATCCCGATGCAATCCGACGACCGCATCAGAATCACCCGTTCCACGCAATGCCTCAAACTCATCCAGCCCCCAAAAAAGTCCTACTTCGAAATCCTCCGCAACAAACTGAAATGGGGCGAAGTCTAGTTCCCGAATTCCTCGCCGACTCCTCAATCCAGAGATCTTCTGCAACCCGGAACGCAGAAAGCTGGCAGTTGTCAGTTTCGATTACAGCGTTAACCAAAACCTCACGAACGAGATCGCTTCCATTTCCGGAAGACTGTAGAATCGGTCAGCGGCTATGGTCAGAATCCGTCCCCTCGTGACCTTCAAAAGCACGGCCTTCAATATTACGGAGCCGAGACCATACTTCATCAACGAATGCTGTTTTGGCGACGACACCGCGAAATATCTATTGAGCGAATTGCAAAGGAGCGGTCTCCGCGTTGGTGACAAACCGGGTCAAGAAGACTTTGGCTGGTATCTGAATTTTGAAGTCGCCGACGTCAGTCATTGCCTTGTGCTTCTGTACCGCTCAGACGATGTGCGAGAGGGAGCGACGTGGATTGGGGTACTTGAGAGGAATCGCGGTTTTTTTGGGTCAATATTCGGCAGACGCGCCCACGGAATCCAGGCATCAGCCGCCAAAGCAATTCACCGAGTCCTTGCCACTTCTACTCTCATTCGTGATGTGCGCTGGCATTTTCAGGAGGACTTCGACAAAGGACACGAAGAAAAGGGAGCTTCCACGCCTCAGGAATCAAACGAATCAACGGATGGTGACGAATAGGTTTTAGGGGTTCCACATGCACGGTTACGGCGTTACTCAGCCATTGAAGTTGTCAGTGGTAACACTTCACTGCGTAAGATGTCCGTCGAATTGTTTATACTCTGACGTTTAGCGGGTATTGTTAATGTAAAAAGTAAGTAAGTAATGGAGATAGCTTGATGCGCAATCGAATGCCTCGTGATGCAGGCGGAGCAATAGAGATTACTGAAGGCACGGGGCCGATCCGAGCTATGGTTTCGACTGGAGAGTTTCTAGAAATCTACAAGGTGGATAAGACTTTCAGAGTTGCAAGCCCTGAGAGCATTGATCCAGGGAGGACGAATCCAAATGCACCTTTTACAGTCTCAATCGTTCAGAATGTCGGTACCTCAAATCTGATTGTCGCTCGCGTGCTTCTACAGGGTGATCAGATGCTAAATTTCTCCGGAGCAACCCAAGACGAAGCGACAGCAATCCGCAAACAATTACACCGGTGTAAGGAATGTTTGTTACGCAGCGAAACCGCTTCCACTGAAGTTTGTTCCGAGATAAAAGCTATTACCGAAAAGGTGACACTGACAGGCGTCCCATTTGAAAGGGGCCGGGTGCTCAAACCATTTCCTCACGTTGAGAATCTGGAGGCAGACTGCAGCACCTTCCTTGTCGAAGTTAACCGTGCTATTAAAGCGATCTCCGGTCTGCCTTCGCTTTTCATCCCACTGGAAAGGGCCGACAATAATTTTGATCATTTGGGTGAACGGCTTACTAAGAAGATCGGCGAGGACGAAGCTGTTACAAAGTTTGTGAAGTCGTGCGCAGTAGGCATTTCCCGGCTAGTGGACATGCGGAACTACTTGGAGCATCCAAGCGAGAAGAGAACCGTAATCAACAACTTTCGATTGTTACCTGATGGGAAGTTGAGTCCTCCAGCCTGGCATCTCTCGGGAGAGGCCCCGGTACAGATAACGGATGACATGCCTAGCATAATCGACTTTCTCATCCGCGTGTCGGAGGAGCTGTTGGTCCATCTGATCATGTATAGGGGCAGAGAACGCTTAACTTTCGCCGTTCAAGAGATTCCGGACGATCAGATGGATCGTGATTTCCCTGTGAAATACAAACTTTTGGCCTACCTCAGACATTTCCAGAACCCAGGGCAAGCTACACCTTAGACATGCCCCCGAGAGCACGGCGGGTTCAGTATTCTGCCTGACGGCCCGGCGCGCAATCATCGCGCAGGCGCAAGCACATCTGTCTGCAGCAAATCACTCTGCGTCTCTCGCCGACGTATGACTCTCGCTCGAGTTCCGTCGACCAAGACCTCGCTCGGCCGGGTTCGCGCATTATAGTTGGAGGTCTGCGTCATTCCGTAGGCACCGGCAACCCATATGGCAAGAAGATCTCCCGGTTTAACCTCACCGAGAGGCCAGTCGTGGAGCAGACAATCACCCGTTTCGCAGACGGGCCCCACAATGTCCACGCGCTCTGCTGTTTCCTTATTGCCACCGGACCTGCGCACAACGCGCGTAATAGGATGGATGGCGCCATAAAGCGCAGGCCGCAGCAAATCATTCATCGCGGCATCGACGACGACAAATGTTTTTCCACGATTTCGTTTTGTATAGATCACCTTCGTTAGCAGGATGCCGGCAGCGGCAATGATCGACCGTCCGGGCTCCAAGAGAAGATGCAGGCCAAGAGGACGAACGAGACTAGCAACCATCTGCGCATATGCAACGCGCGATGACGTTTTTTCATTCGTGTATCGAACGCCCAGGCCGCCGCCGAGATCCAGATACTTCAGATCGATTCCCGCTCGGCGCAGTTCCTTCACGTATCCTGCAATGCGCCTAAACGCGCGGCGAAAGGGAGTAAGCGAAACAATTTGCGAACCGATATGCGCGCTGATTCCCTTCCATTGCAAATATTTGGAATCATTATGCGCGAAATAGAGGCGCCGCGCTTCCGGCCAATCGAGACCAAATTTGTGCGTGTGGCTTCCCGTGGCAATATGAGGATGGCCGCCAGCCGCGACGTCCGGATTTACACGAATCGCCACAGAAGGAATTTTACCGCCGCGATTAACGTTGCGTTCCGATTCTTCGAGCAACACTTCCAATTCCGCTTCGGACTCGACGTTGAACAGGAGAATTCCGCTGTCGCCGCGGGCATCGCGACCGGAACGCCCTGAGGCCGAATACTGCAACGCATGGCGTATTTCGGAGCGCGTTTTTCCAACTCCGGAAAATACGATCCGGTCGCCGCGAACTCCGAGGTGACCCAAATGTTCGAGCTCTCCCCCGGAAACAATGTCAAAACCGCTTCCCATCTTCGCGAGCTGTTGCAAGATGGAAAGATTCCCATTGGATTTCATGGCGAAACAAAGCGTGTGCGGAGTCTTTCCCAGACCGCGATCGAGCTCCTTGTAAGCATCGGCAATGGCCGCGCTGCTATAGAGATACGTAGGCGTTCCAAATTTCTCGGCGGCCTCAACGAGGTCAACGCCCTCGCAGAAAACGTGTTCAACTTCCTTCTTTTTAGCGGATTTTTTCCATGCGAACTTCGGCGTGAATTCAGCCGGGTCGACAAACATCAATTTTTTACGCGGATTGGCAGCTTGCGCGCTCATCGCACCTTCAATACGACAAGCGTCCGGTCATCCGACAGCGGCGCGCTCTGCGCAAACCAATCCACTTCGCGCAAAAGTAGGTCGGCAAGTTCCGTCGCGCTGATCTCATGATTTTGCTCGATAAGCTTGCGCAATTTCTCCGTCCCAAAGAATTGTCCTTCGCTGTTGCTTGTCTCCGCCAACCCGTCAGAGTGAAAAACCACAATATCGCCGGGATCTAACGAAACGCCCCATTCGTCATAGCTGACCTCTTCAAAAATCCCCAGCGGAAATCCCGTGAGCGCGATTTTGTCGCAGCGTCCGTCCTTGTATAGCAGCGGCTGAGACTGCCCAGCGTTTGCGACGCGCAACTTGCTCCGGCCTTTCTGCCACGTCGCAAAGCATGCGGTCATGAAGCGCCCCTCGATGCGCCGCTCACCGACGATCTGGTTCATCTGCTTCAGCATTTCCGCGGGCTGAAGTTTCTGCGGAGCAAGGCTCCTCATGATACCAATGGCCACCGCGCCATAAAGCGCCGCTGCCGTTCCCTTCCCGCTGACGTCACCGAGCGCGATCCCTAGTTGTTGAGGCCCATAGCGGAGGAATTCGTATAAATCGCCGCAAACTTCTCGAGCCGAGAGATACCGGGCAGCCATGTCCAAACCAAAATCCTCAGTCGGCACAGGCCGCAACAGCGCACCTTGAATGCGCTTCGCCGCCTGCAGATCGCGTTCGAGTCGCGCCTCATCGCGAGCCACTTGCTCGTAAAGCCGCGCGTTTTCCAGGGACACCGCAAGATTGGCCGCCAGAATCGACAGTGTTTGTACGTGATCCTCGGTAAAATAATTCAGTTGCGGGCTCTCCAAGTCCAGGACTCCAATCACTTTCCCCTTATGCATCATCGGAATAGCCAACTCAGATCGCGTCTCCGGATTCACCATCACGTAGCGCGGATCGACCGTCACATCTGGAACGACCACTGGCTCTTTCAAAGTCGCCGCCGCGCCGACGATGCCCTCGCTCACCGCCACGCGCATCTTTCCCTGAACACGCTGCCCGTGCTTTACGTCCAAGCGATGGCGAAACACTTTCTGAACTTCGTCGTAAAGCATGAGGCTCAGTATTTGGTAGTCGATCACTCGCTTGATTTGTTCCGCGGCGCGTCGTAACAATTCTTCCACGTCGAGAATAGAACTCGTCTCCCGCCCAACCTCATTCAGCAGAAGCAAAGTTTCCGCTTGCGCTCGCACGCGTTGGAATAGCCGGGCGTTTTCGATAGCCACAGCGAGACGGCTCGCAAGCAGCGTCATTATGCTCTGCTGTTCGCGTGTGAAATAATCCAGGTGCCGGCTCTGAATATCGAGAACACCCACGCATTTTCCCTGTAGCATCAGTGGCACAGCCAGTTCGGAGCGCACGCTTTCAATCGCGTTTATGTATCGCGGATCTTTCGAGACATCGCTCACGCGCACCGAATGCCCGGTAGCGGCTGCCGTTCCTGTAATTCCTTGGCCGATTGGAATACGCAGATTGTCGGCGAGCTCACGCGGATAGCCGATGGAAAATCTGTGCTTGAGGTACGCGCCGTCTCCCTCGAGCATGAGCACGCCAAAGATTTCGTAGTCAATGTGGCGTTTTATCAGCGCCGCCGTGCGCGCCAGCACTTCATCCAGGTCAAGCGAAGCGTTTACCTCTTCGCCGATTTCGGCAAGCGTATTTAAAACTTCAGCGGAAACTTCCGCCTTTTCTGTTGCCGGTGATTCGGGAGCGGTCGTCTCGGTATGTTCGTTCGCGGGATTCATGAACTCCCATCATTATAGCAGGCAGCCGGGGAGCGACGGATCTTATGAGGTTCAGGCTTTGTCGGTAGCCTTCAGCGAGAGCACACCGACGCCTTGTAGATTGCGATAGCGTTCCGCATAGTCCAGGCCGAAGCCCACGACGAATTCGTTCGGAATGCTGAATCCCACATAATCCGCCTGCACCGCCGCGATACGCCGTTCCGGCTTATCCAGTAGTACCGCAACGCGCAGACGCTTGGGCTTGCGTTGCGCAAAAATCCTCAGAAGATATTGCAGCGTCATCCCGGTATCCAAAATATCTTCGACCACAATGACCGTCCGGCCCTCGATACTCGCGTCCAGATCTTTTGTAAGTCTCACCTGCCCAGAAGTCTTGGTGTCTTTTCCGTAGCTCGACACCGCAATGAAATCAAGCGACACCTCGCCAGGAATTCCCCGTGCAAGATCTGACAGAAAAAAAACCGCGCCTTTGAGAACGCCGACCAAAAGCAGCGGCTCGTCCGGAAAATCCAGGCGAATCTGTTTCGCGATCTCCAGAATCCGCCGGTGAATCCGGGCTCGCGTTATCAAGACCTTGACCTTTTCGCCTGGTCTGCTATGTGCGCTTCGAATTGTTCTTGCTCTCGTCGCCATTGTCTTCCCCAAACTGGAACCGCGACTCTAGCTCACGTCTTCGTCCTTGAGCAAGGCTCATCTGCCATTTTTCGAAAACTCGACCTCTGGCTCATCCACTTGCATCCAATATCTCACGTGACAGAATGCTGGTTGTCTTCTTTCGTTTGAAACTTGCTTCAATTCAAGCTCGCGTTTATTTTCGGGGGAAGGTCATTCCGAATGTCTGAGAGAACACTTCCGGAGCCCTGGCTGCGCGGAACTCTAGCGGATCTTCCGAGCGTCCATCGCGCCGTTCTGCACGCACTGGAACTCGCCAACGAAGACTTGCGGAATTGGTGCGCCCAGCTTACCGATGAGCAGTTGAATCAGCGCCCCGCACAAGTCGCTTCAGTCGCTTTTCACTTGCGTCACATTTCCCGGAGCCTCGACCGCCTCCTAACTTACGCGGAGGGAGCCGCGCTGAGCGAGCAACAGTTAGCCGCACTCAAATCGGAAATGAACCCAGGCGCCACTAGCGACGATCTCTTCGCCGAACTTTCCGCAGCCCTGGCAACGAGCGCGACCCGCATCCGCAGCCTTTCCAACGCTGACCTGGAAGCCTCACGTTCTGTCGGACGTAATAAAATACCAACCACGGTGGGCGGCCTCTTGGTTCACATCGCCGACCACACGCAACGCCACGTCGGCCAAGCCATCACAACGGCAAAGATTGTGCTCGCGAAAGCACTTTAGACTCCGAATTCTAAATTTCGTCTATCTGAAATCTACATCAGCGTCCCGCGCCACGTTGTGAAGCTCGCACCTCTCTCAGCTATACTGCTTGCCCGGAGAAATCATTTGCTCGAAACCGCAGAAAACACGCTCCTAATCCTGAGCGCACTCTTTCCCATCGTCAACCCATTGGGCGGCAGCCCCATTTTTCTGACTGTGACGCAGGATTATTCCGCTTCGGCCAGGCGCGCCCTATCCTGGCGCGTCGCTCTTAACAGTTTTATCCTTCTGGTTTGTTCCTTCCTGATCGGAACGCACATTCTTACGTTCTTCGGTATTTCCCTGCCAGTAGTACAGATCGGCGGCGGGCTCATCGTGATTTCCACTGGCTGGACAATCTTGAATCACAAGGATGATGAACCAGCGAAAAATGACGCGGGTCGCAATGATGTGTCGCCGCAGGACGAGTTTAAAAGCGCCTTTTACCCGCTGACATTGCCTTTGACTGTCGGCCCCGGCTCGATTTCCGTGGCCATCACTCTGGGCGCCAACCTGCCACGCCACGGCGGGGGAAACATCCTCGGGATTCTCGAGATTCTGATCGGCTCCGCTATCATCGCGGCGAGCATCTACGTTTGTTATGGCTTTTCGGACAAACTGGCGCGCGCCATCGGCGCTACCTCGATGAGCGTCATCATGCGCTTATCGGCGTTTCTCCTCGTCTGCATTGGCGTGCAGATCCTTTGGAATGGCGCGAAAGCGTTGTTGATCACGATCTACGCCCCCGGCAAGTGACCTTTGGCATAAAGTCTCGCGCTTCGCTAATCGCGCCAATCCTAGATTATGGCTGACGTCTTATCCGCTCGCTTAGTAATTCAAATGGAAGTTCAGCAAGTGCCAGTGGAAAATGAACCAGAAAAATCCCACGCACGAGATAGCAAGAAACGTGTTCCAGAGTTTGTACCAGAACCATTGACCGCTGTCGCCCCAAGACTTCAGGCTGCTGTAGATTGCGATCAAGGCGCCGACGCCGGCTAGCAACCCGAGAATCTGCAAGACATGCAAAGTGAAATCGTTGCGCTCCGTCAAAGGAGCGCTCGTCCTGCTGAGGATAACGAGCAGACCCACGACAAACGCAGCCACAACGAAACAAACCAAGCGCACAAGCAAGCGCAGGCGCTTCGCCTCGGGCTCCAAGCCGAGCGGCTTCTCATAGTGTTTGCGAAGCATCGCGGCGACGGGCCACAGCAGCAATGTAAGGGCAATCACGCAAAGGCTGAATCCGATGATGAAATAATTCACGCTCTGCTTGTTGAAGGGGTTACTGATCTGCTGAAAAACCATGAACGGATAGTCGATATACGCAATGCGGCGGCCACTGGGATCAGGAGCAAAGGCGATTTTCGCATTGCCGTCCACTTGGCGAAACACCATCGGAGCGATCTCGCGAAAACGCTCGGGCTGCTGATTCAATCCCTTGCCACCCATCGAAATCGTGTTGTCTTTGGGATTGACGGTGACTTTTGTCTCACCCAATAAGGTGGTGATTGCCAAAACGTTCGTCTCAAACCTCCGGCTCACTTCATACGAACCAGCCACGGCCGCGGCATCCTGCGCAGCGGTCGCGAGCGTCGGCTCGTTCGACGGCGTCGTCGGGAAATACCGTTCCATGAATTTGTTAAACAGCAGCCCGCGCGGATCAATCTCGGAGCGCCCGGGGCTGTTGTAGGAAACAAAGAGACCAACGTTGGCGTCGAGAATCAGATGCAGGTTGCTGTGGAAGGACAGCGTGTCGCCTCCGTGGCCGATGCTGCGGTGGCCCCCGTCGAGCCACTGTTCGTAAAAGCCGAGGCACATGGCGTTCATCGACGGCGGCCAGACGCCCGGCTGGCGCGCGTGCATTTGGATCGCGGTTTCTGGCTTTAGGATTTGCGCGTCGCCGTACTTTCCGTTTTGCAAATGAGCGATCATGAAGTGCGTCATGTCGGCGGCCGACGCAGAGAGCGAGCCGGCTGGGGCCACCTGCACATATTCGAAGTGCTTCGGTTCGCCGGAGCCGAGAACGTAACCGTTGGACATATCGGGCTTGAGCGCATCGGGCAGTGGCTGGCGAAAGGTGGCGTGCGTCATGTTCAGCGGTTTGAAAATGTGTTCTTCGACGTAGTCGTTGAAATTCTGGCCGCTGACGCGCTCGACGATATAGGCAGCCATGGTGGTGGCGTAGTTGGAGTAAGCTGGCGTCGCTCCCGGCGGGTAAATTCGTGCGGGCATGTGAACGCGAAGATACTCGCCGGTGGGGCGCAATTCCTCCGCAGTGTCGACGAACAAATTCTTCGCCGTTTCTTCAAAGCCCGTGGTGTGGGTCATGATGTTGCGAAGGGTGATGGGCTTTCCGAAGGCGGGCGGAATCTTAAAGTCAAGATAGTCGTTGACGTCGCGATCTAGGTCCAGCTTGCCGAGTTCGACTTGCTGCATGACTGACGTCCACGTAAAGAGCTTGGAGATGGAGCCCGGCCGGAAAAGGGTGGTTTCTGGCGAGACAGGCGCTTTTTTCGCGACGTCGGAGTATCCATAGCCCTTGGCGAAGAGCAGTTTGCCGTCCTTGACGACGGCGATGACCGCGCCGGCGATGTCCGCATGCTCAATTTCCTGGGGCATGAAGCCGTCGAGAAATGCCCCGAGGTCGTCCGCAGTCAGATCATGCGCTTTTGATGTCGTGTCCCCCGCGGCCGCCGTTTGAGGAAGGGCAGCAGGCGCCTTCGTGTCGGGCGTTTTGGGAGCCTGCGCAAAAATTACGGCGCAACCGAAAACGGCCGCACAACCCAGCAAAAAAAAACTCGAACGAATCGATGTTTTCACTGTAAATGCCTCCCGCTATTTCTAATAGCGTTCATTAACGACAGATCTTCGAAAACCGGCTCCGCCGGCGCGTGATTGGGTGAAACATTTGTTGCATTCTGGACAGAGGGAGACTAAGTAGCAAAGGCAAGATTGTCAAGTAATTTGGTGAGGCAATACCCGCCCGGAATTTGACGCGGTCCAGGCAGTTCGCATGAACACCCCACAGGCCACCCCTGGCAAGGCGCTAGTGGCTTGCGCTGCCGGCATCCTTTGCAGGCAACTTGTTCAAATAAGCCGTCAAGTTCGCCTGCTGAAGAGACCGCAGCCCGATACAAGCGTTGACTCTGTCCTTGGCGTTTTGAAGTATGCGCTCGGTTCCAGGAAGATTTTGCGACGCGAAAAAGTCTTGTGCATCGTCCCTCACCTTTTCGTCACAAAAAGAGCCCGCCACCTCGGCAAATCCCCCGGAAAGCGATTCGCCCGCTTTCGCGTTGAGTGCCTGGAAGTTGCTTTTAAAAAGTTCCCAGGCCGCAGTCTGCGTTTCGATGTTGCCCAATAAACCGCCAACAAAAAACAAGTCCTGGCTCTTTACCTCAGGGCTCAGGGCAAGCTCAAAGGTACGTTTGGCCAATTCCGCGCTTGGAAATTGCGAGATAGCGCCGAAATAGTTGTAATACTCCTCTGGAGTCTTCGCCGTCTTCATGTGCTCCAGATACCGATTGTAAAGATCAGCATTTCCATCCAAAGCGGACGCCGCCAGTGCATTCCCGGCAAGCGCCGCCTCGACCGAGTTTGGATCTCTCATGTACTGCTCCACCAAAAGGCGCGACTTTGCCAGCACCTTTGGATCGCGTCCGTAATAGGCCAGTGTCACGAACACATCGGAGCGCAGTCCCCGCGTGTCGTCAGATTCGCCGGGCTTGGGAGTCTCACCCAGCTCCGCCGCTATCGGACTAAGGAAATCTCGCACCCATTTTTCAAACGCGGCCCGGTCGGCAGACGCCACGATAGTGTCATGAATTTCTCCAAACCGGCCTGTCATCACACCCACGAGAGCTCTGGCGCGCTCGCTCTTCATTTTTTCCAGAGTGGCCAGATAATCCCCAATGTTCAAGCGGCCAACACGCACCATCGCCCATTCATCGCCCAGAAAGTGGATTCGCTCCTCCGGCGAAAAACTCGTCTCCAGTTCCGCGCTCATTTTTACCAGAGTGGCCGCATCGTAACTGCTGCGATAGTAGCCGCGCCCTCCGGCATTGGCATAAACCCACGGCGAACATCCTGGCAGCTCAAATGTATGCTGCCGCTGCGCCAACAATACGTATGTTGTATCCTTGCCCCCCGTCGGACGAAGATTTATCGGGATTTGCCAAATCTCCTGCGATCCCGCGGTGAGCTTTGCCGCGTCAGCAAAATAGCGCTCCTGCGACAGCGTCACTTCCGTGAACGGCATTTTCTTTTTCTTTCGCCCGCTGGCGACGACTTTCTCTGTGCATTCGGTTTTCATCACCGTAACCAGCGGCGCTCCCGATTGCTGCGTGAAGCTGGCCATGATTCCGTCAACCGGCTTCTCCGACGTCGCCGACATCTGGTTCCAAAAATCTTCACCCGTCGCATTGCCATAAGCATGCTTTTCGAGATATGCGTTAGCGCCCTTCTGAAAGACATCTGGCCCCACATACGCTTCCACCATCCGCAAGACTGACCCAGCCTTGCCGTATGCGATGCCGTCGAAGAGCGTCGCAATCTCCGCGGGAGTTTCCGCCTTTGCGCGAATCGCGCGCACCGATGCGATCGAATCCGTTGTGAGTGACCCTCCGGTTTCCTGAATCTCGCCTCGCTCGTCATGCCATTCCGGCTTCCACGCCTTTATCGGCTTATGGGCCATCCACGTCGCAAACCCCTCGTTCAGCCAGATGTCGTCCCACCATTTCATCGTCACCAGATCGCCGAACCACATATGCGCCATTTCGTGCGCCAGCACCGCAACGACCGCCTGGTGCGCGTCGACGGAAGCTTTTTTGTCGTCGATCGTTAGCAGAGTTTCGCGATAAGTGATCGCCGCGACATTCTCCATCGCTCCCGCCGAAAAATCGGGGAACGCGATAATGTCCAGCTTTTGGTACGGATACTTTATTTGAAAATATGTGTCGTAATACTTCAGAATATTTTCCGCGGAGAGCAGCGCGTGAGAGAGGAGATCCTTTTTTTCTGGGACCGCGCAAACGCGAATGGGAATTCCGTCCGCCTCGCCTTGAACACACGCGAAGTCACCAACCATCATCGCCACAAGATAAGAAGACATTTTCGGCGAATCGGAGAATTGAAGTGTGTGCTTCCCATTTCCTGGGCCGGGCGTGTCGGAGATAATTTTGCCGTTCGATATCGCCGTATCGCCTTTGTCTATCACTAGGGTGATGCGGAATATTGATTTGTAGGCCGGCTCATCGAACGATGGGAACGCCCGTCGCGCATCCGTCGCCTCAAACTGGGTCACGGCATAGCGCCTTCGCGCGGTCTGACTGAGATAAAATCCGCGAAGCTTGTCGTTCAAAATTCCTGTGTAACGAATATGAATGTCGACAGGACCTGCGGGAACCATATTTGGCACGGTTAATGTCGCCGTTTCGTTTTTCTCATCCTTCGCGACTGCCGCCGCCTGTTTGAAATCGGTCGACCCAATCCATACTTCCTTAAACTCAATCTCAGCCGAATTCAGGACGATGGCGGCAGCGCCCTTTTGCAGATGTACGTGAATCGTCTCGTCGCCGGCGAATGTCGCTCTCGCAAGGTCAGGCTCAAACTTTAAGTCGTAGGAATCCGGCACAACATTCTCGGGTAGCCTCTGCGCCAGAACGATCGAACTCGCGAACAGACTCCACATCGCCACCGCAACGAGGCGTTTCATAGTCTTTCCCTCTCAATTTGTTATGAAAAAAGCGGCATTACGTTTTGACTGCAAAAGCGGTCACGCGAGGTTCCGCTCCCTGTTCGCGCTTGCTCGGCTCGGGTTATCCAACCCTATTGGACCTAAACGCGTTTTAGAGGATAGCAGGCAATCCGCTTGACTGGCATGGATGATTCTTTTCGGCGCGACGCCAGGGACGGGCCCTCAGAAACACCGAAACAGTGACGCTTAGGCCGCGGTAAGCTGGCTATTCCAATTGTTTGTTCGTACGGTGAGCTGTTGGATTCGATCGCGTCTCACGGTATATCCAATGCCGGGCGTTTTCGGTACGTGAATCGTACCCTTTGAAGTCACCTCAACCTCAGGCTCAATGATATCTTCCTGCCAGTAACGCTTGCTCGCCGAGACATCTCCAGGAAGGGTGAAACCCGTAAGCGTTGACATCGCAATATTGTGCGCCCTGCCAATCCCAGTTTCGAGCATTCCACCGCACCACACCGGGATGGAATGCGTCCGGCAGACTTGCTCCACGCGCTTCGCTTCGCTGTGCCCACCGACCCGCCCGAGCTTGATATTAATAATTTGGCAGGCTTTCAACTCGATGGCCGTGAGAGCATGCCGCGCGTTATTGATGCATTCGTCCAGGCAAATCGCGGTTTGAATCTCGGCTTGCAGTTTCGAGTGGGCGTAAATGTCGTCCCAGTTCAACGGCTGCTCCATCATCAGCAGCTTAAATTTGTCCAGTTCCCGCAGATGAGCCGCGTCTTCGAGACGGTAAGCTGAATTGGCGTCAACGGAAAGTAGGATGTCTGGAAATTCCTTGCGCACTGCCGCAACGTAATCGAGATCCTTCCCCGGCTTGATCTTGAGCTTTATCCGCTGGTATCCGGATCGCAATTCTTCTTCCACGCGCCGCACCAGCGCTTGCGGACTCTCACGAATACCGAGCGATACTCCGCTGGCGATCTCCTCCAGCGTCCCGCCCAGCAACTTTGAAAGCGAAATTCCCTTGAGCTGCGCCTCCGCATCCCAAAGTGCATTTTCCACGCCGCTCTTCGCCATCTCATGGCCGCGAATGCTTGCAAGCAGTGCCGGACAGTCCGAAGCAGCGGAAATCGTCTTTCCAATCAGCGATGGCGCGACAAAATCGGAGATCACATGCCAAGCCGTATCCGTAGTCTCGGAGTTGTATCCCGGCGTTTCCGTAGCCGTGACTTCTCCCCACCCGCTGACTCCATCCGCGATGGCTTCGACAAGAATAATTCTGCGATGGTGCGAAACGCCAAAGCTCGTCTCAAACGGCGCCTTCAGCCGCATTTGGACTTCACGCAATGTAATGGATTCAATCTTCATAACGCTCCAGAAGGTACGTCCCCTGTTCCTTGTTGAACTCGAATCCCACGGCAGCGCGGCCCTTGGCGATATTCGCCACGAACTGTTCGCGCACGTCTCTTTGAATCTTCTCGGCAGTTAGCGGTTCATCCCGGCAGATTCGGCGAATGTCAGCGGGAATCGCAATCTGTTGGCAATCTGAACCTGTCGGGCGCGCTTTGCCGGCCAGCACATCCTCTACCCGCTGCGAGCGTACCCACCATTCCGCCACTAGCCGGTCCGTCGGCAAGCCGGCATGCAGCGGGCTGGTCGTCCGCCCGTAAAGATTTGGGATGTAGTGCCGTACGATCGCCCCAAGCCGCTCAATATTAAAGTGCGCGTTCTTCAGCTGCAGCGGGTCAAACGTCCATTCGATCAAGTTGATCCCGCGCTCCAGTGCGTCCTCGCGCTGCGCCAACTTGAGTAGCCGACCAACACCGCGGTTCTGATACCCTTCGACAACGCCCACCATGTGTGAATGCAAGTACGTCAATCCATCGCGCATCGCCGCGAAAGCCAGAGCAAATCCCACCGGCGTATCTCCCTCGTACGCCGTCATCACCTGACCGCCCGTTTTCTTCGCCACAATGAAAATCTGGTCCGGCACAGTGTCAAGCGGCGCGTATCCCCAGATGCGCTGCTGCAAGTCGACACACACTCCCATTTCCTGGGCCTCTTGCATCGCCCGAATCCGGATTTCCTGTTTCACCGCCGACGTCGTTGCTTCACTCATCCAGACCTCTCGCGTGCAGACCAGCACTTCACGCGAATCAATTGTTAAATCTTT
>Ga0210388_10000272_pt1 | contig 44910 bp, 39 predicted proteins | sample IncBWC19OmetaG_FD_155485 | JGI IMG/M metagenome (GOLD analysis project Ga0210388, IMG submission 155485) | Forest soil microbial communities from Barre Woods Harvard Forest LTER site, Petersham, Massachusetts, United States - Inc-BW-C-19-O ...
TGCCGCGGCCGATGAAGCTGCCGGAGTTGACGTCGATCACCGTCAGCGCCTCGGCGTAGTCGATGATCAGGTAGCCGCCGCTGGGCAGATCGACGCGCCTGGAGAGCACGCCCTCGATCGCCTTGTCGACCGCGTATGCCTCGAACAGCGGCTCGGGCTCCTGCCACAGCTCGACCCGCTCCACGAGCTCGGGGGCCGTGCGCGTGAAGAACGACACGAGGCGGTGGTACTGCTGCTCGTCATCGACGATCGCGCGCTCGAAGTGCGCGGAGAAGATGTCACGTACGACGCGCACGGACAGGTCGGCCTCCTGGAAGACCAAATCCGGGGCGGTGGTCTCCTCGACGCGTTTGACCAGCACCTCGTGCAGCTTGTTCAGGTACTTGAGCTCGCGCTCGAAGTCCTCGCGCTTGGCGCCGTGAGCGGCGGTGCGCACGATCACGCCGCCGCCGTCGATCGCGAGGTTGGCCGTCTGGCGACGCAGCCGTTCGCGCTCGCGGTCCTCGAGGCGGCGCGACACGCCGACGCCCTCTCCCGTCGGCGCGTACACCATGTAGCGCCCGGCGATCGTCAGCTCCATCGACAGACGCGCGCCCTTGGTCTTGAGCGGGTCCTTGACGACCTGTACGACGATCTCCTGGCCGGGCTTGAGCAGGTCGGCGATCTTGCGCCCGCCACCGCCCCCACGTCCGCGCTTGGGGGTCTCCACGCCCGGCAGCACGATCTCATCGACGTGCAGGAAGCCGTTCTTCTCGAGTCCGATGTCCACGAACGCGGCCTCGAGGCCGGGCAGCACGTTGTCGACCTTGCCCTTGTAGATGTTGCCGACGATCGAGCGCTGCCCGCGACGCTCTATGTAGAGCTCAGCAACGCGATAGCCCTCCTTCAAGCCGCCGCCGCGCTTGCGGGCGTTGGCGGCTTTGCTGGCCGATTTCCGGTCGGCAGCGGAGGACGAGCGCGAGGCGGCGGGCGTTCCGCTCGCCTCCAGAAGCGCCACGCGCGTCTCCGCGCGATCGACGCTGACAAGTACTTGCTTTTTCAATTTGATCCAGTCTTTCGGTATGGGAACAGGCCGAGCATCGGGCAGGCTGGCGCCGGGGCGGCGAGCCTGCGGGCACCCGGAGCGCCCGGCAGAGAGACCCCCGCGCGAGTTGGCGCTGGCGGTCTGGTTGGGGATGCTCGGCAAACATTCGTGTCTAGTAGCGCAGTACGCGACCCTTCAGTGCTGCAGAGGTGCGCGCCTGGACATAGATCGATTGGAGTAGGCCAACGCCCAGTAGGGTGGCGATTACCGACGAGCCGCCGTAGCTCATGAGCGGTAGCGTGACGCCGGTGATGGGCATGATCCCAATTGTCATCCCTACGTTGACGAAGACCTGAAACATGAGCATAGCTGCTACGCCGGCCGCGATCAGCGAGCCGAACAGGTCCTTGGCCATCACGAGCACGCGCAGCGTGCGCGAGATCAGCAGCGCGTACAGGAGCAGGATCAGCCCCGCGCCGACGAAGCCGTACCTTTCGCCGACGGCGGCGAACACGAAGTCTGTATCGCTCTCCGGCACGAAGCCGTAGGAGACCTGGCCGCCGTGGACGCCGCGGCCCGTCTTGCCGCCCGAGCCGATCGCGATCTTCGACTCTTCCTGCTGGTAGGAGGGGTCCGTCGCTTCCGTAGCTTCCTTGGGTTCCTTGCCTTCCGCCGCTTCCTTGGCTTCGGTGGCTTCCTTCTGCGCGCGTGAGGACGGTGAGGACGGATGCAGGAAGGCCGTCAGGCGTTCCGTCTGGTAGGGCTTGAGCACCTTCACGCCGACGGCCGGGCCGGCCACCAGCACGAACGCGACCGCGACGCACACGAGCACCGCGAGCGCGGCCAGGTGCCGCCAGGAGGTGCCGGCGACGAACAGCAGCATGCACGCGATCGTCATGTACACGAGTCCCGAGCCGAGGTCGGGCTGTGCGATCACGAAGATCGTCGGCACGAGCGCCGCAATCAGCACGCGCACCGTCGTGTCACGCGATCGCAGCTGCCTTGCGCGCTCGACGATGAACGCCGACAGCGACACGATCAGCAGCACCTTGCCGAGCTCGGAGGCCTGAAAGGAGAACAGCGGGAAGTTGATCGAGCGGATCGCGCCGTTGGCCCCGTGCCCGAGCCCCAGCACCGCGAGGATGCTCAGGATCAACGCCGCGTAGATCACGTTTTTGTAGCGGCGCAGATGCCCGTAGTCGAGACGCGACAGGCCCAGCATCGCGACGAATCCGATCGCCAGATAGACCGTCTGGCGAACGACGTAGTAGTGGGATCCGCCGGGAAGATCGCGCGTGGCCGCCGGCAGCGTCAGGATCGAGCCGACGCCGAGTCCGATCACCGCGAGCGTCAGCAGCGGGTCCAGCGGCAGGCGCAGCGTGCGCGCCGGCGCCGCCGGCGTCTCGTCGGGAACGGTGATCGGGCTGAGCGGGCTCAAAACGTCTTGGACGTGCCGGCGACGAACTTCTTCGGCTTTCCGTACCACTGCGAGGCGATCAGGCGAGCGATCGGGGCCGCGGTTTCGGCGCCGAAGCCGCCTTCCTCGACGGTCACCGCGATCACGATCGGGCGCTGCGCGTTGCCGAGATAGCACATGTACCAGGACTGTTCCACGTGTCCGGCGCGTTCTGCCGTACCAGTCTTGCCGAACACCGGGTCTTCCGCCTGGTTCCAACCGACCCACACCGGCGTCGAGGTGCCTCCGGGAGCGGTGGCGGCCTCGTGGATGCCTTCCATGACGAGGCGGAGGTCTTCGTCGTTGAGCCGCACGTGGCGGCTGGGGAAGCGCAGCGTCTGCACCAGCGTGCCGTTGGCTTCGTCGATCTGCTTGCCGAGGTGCGGGGTCACGACGGTGCCGCTACCGCCGTTGCGATAGGCGTTGGCGAGCGTCGAATAGGCGACGGCCATCTGCAGCGGGTCGGTCAGGAGCTCTCCCTGTCCGACCGCGAGATCCATGTTGTAGCCGACCGTCCACGGCGCATCCGGTTCGGCGACGATGTAGCAGCGGTGTCCGTGGTGCTCGCGCTCACATTTGGCTTCGAGCGCGTTCTCTTCGGCCAGCCAGCTGCGGCTTGGGATCACGCCGGGGAACTCGCTCGGCAGGTCGATGCCGGTCGACTCCCCCACCCCCAGTTCGCGCGCCTTGCGCTGGATGACTTCGCCGCCGTGTTCGTTGGCGAGTTTGCCGACCGTGAAGAAGTAGGTGTCCGAGGACTCCTTCAGCGCTTCCACGAGCGACGCGTTGCCGTATTCGGCGTGCCCGGCGTTGCAGAACGGCTCGGTCGAGACGAAGATGCACTGCCCCGCCCCAAGCCCCTCGCTTGGCGTGATCACGCCGGCTTCCAGCGCCGCCATCGCGGTGATCGGCTTGAAGGTCGAGCCGGTCGGGTATTCGCCTTCGTCGGCGAGATCGGTGAGTCGGCCGGGTTCTTCGCCGTGGCGGCCGGTGAGCTCGTTGTATTCGGCGTAGGTGAGCGGTTTGGCGAACTTGTTGGGATCGAAGCTCGGCGAGGAGCCCATCGCGAGCACTTCGCCGTTGAGCGGATCCATCGCGACGAAGGCGCCGGCGATCGCGGGTTTGCCGCCGGCACGCGCGTGTTCCATGCCTTCCAGCAGCGCCTTTTCGCTCGCTTTCTGCAGGCCCAGGTCGAGCGTCGTCTGCAAAGTGTGACCGGCGTGCGGCGGAAGCGGCGCGAGTTTGCTGGGAACCGGCTGACCTTCTGCGTTGACCGCGACGCGCTGCTCGCCGGGCACGCCGCGCAGGTAGCGGTCGTAGAAGTACTCGAGGCCGGCCTGACCGACGACGGTGCCCTGCTTGACGCCTTGGAACGGGCGCATCTTCAGCTCGGGTTCGGTGACCTGGCCGACGTAGCCGATCACCTGCGCGGCCATTTCGCCGAACGGGTATTCGCGAATCGACACCGGTTCCTGCACGACCCCCGGGAATTCGCTGGCGCGCTCGCCGAGCACCGTCAGGGCTCCGCGTCCGCCGGCGGCCTTGATGGTGACGTGCGCGTACGGAATCGCCGTGATCCCCTCGACGACGCGTTCGTCGATCTTGCGCGGGCTGACGTCGATCACCCGGCCGAGGCGCCTGAACAGCTGCTCGAGCGCGATCGCTGACTTCGGCAGCGGCGGCACCGCGATCCGCGGCGGGCCAGTGGCGCTGCGCAGCCGGTCGAGCTCGAGCCGCTGCGCATGCGAGAGATGGCGAACGCCGCCGAGCGCTGTCTCGTAGCGCGACAGCTGCGCAACCGCCTTACGACGCACGGCTTCGGCGCTGAACAGGCTCGCCTGGTATTCGGCGACCTGCGGCGCGATGCCGGGAGGCAGCTCATCGGGAACGATCTGCACCGCGTTGGTGACGGTGCTGCCAACGATCGGCTGGCCGTCGCGGTCGAGGATCTCCCCGCGCGGGGCCGGAATCGGCAGGTGGCGCGCCTGGTTGGCGTCGGCCTGTGTCACGTACTGTTCGCCGGAGAGGACCTGCAGGTACCAGAGTCGGAAGAAGATCACCCCGAACAGCACCATCGCGACGCCACCGATGATCGCCACTCGCAGCGCCAGCTGGGGCGAGACCGGGATGCGCGGCTCCCGCGGCCGCACGGGCTCGATCGCGCTCACGGTTTGATCAGGGGGCTCAGTCCCCCGGTCGTGTAGGAGCGCCGGCGCCGGCGCCGGCGCGGATCTTCGGGCAGAGCGCTGTCGAGGACGCGCCGCGTCAGCGCCCACATGGGCAGCGCGATGACGGTGTTGACGAGCACCCCGAGAACGATCTGGCCGAGCAGCTCGAAGCTGACGGGCGCGTCCACGCCGAGCATGAACTCCATCAGCGAGTAGCCGAACAGCGACACAGCCGACGCCGCCGCCCCGACGACCAGCGGCGTCAACGGCCCCTGCGGGTCGCGCAGCTCGCGCAGCCTGCCGCACCAGTAGCCGACGAGCGTGAACACCAGCGAGCTCAGACCGAGCGTCTGCAGGAGCGCGAGATCGATGAGCAGCCCGACCGCGAAGCCGGTCGCGGCACCGATCGTGGAGCCGCACAGCAGCCCGACGAACGCGACCAGCAGCGAGCACACATCGGCATTGACGCCGAACACCGGGAGCTCGGAGACGACGCCGATCTGGAAGAAGACGATGATGAACGCGAACCCCGCCAGCCGCGGCAGCAGCGAGCTGGAGGCGGCGCCGTTCATTCACCCACCTTGGTCGAGGCGAGCTGTTCGCCGGTGTTGGTCGTGGTGGTGCTCTGTGCGGCCGACAGGCTCGCGGCGAGGCTGCTGAGATTCGCCGGCCGCGTGCGCGCGCCGGCCGTCAGCACCTGGACGATGTCGAGGTTGTGCAGGTTGGCGAGCGGATGCACGTTGACGGACTCATACGCGCTTTCTTCGTTGACCGAGGTCACCCGTCCGATCAGGATGCCCGGCGGGTACAGCGATTCTTCGTTGGAGACGGTTCCCGAGGTTACGACGTATTCGCCGGGGTTGGGCCGGTAGTTGGCCGGCAGATACTGCAGCAGCAGGTCGTTCGGTTCGCCCACTTTCGGCTGCAGCAGCCCCGTCGCGGCGTTGGCGCCGATCCGAGCGGACACCCCCATCGAGCTGTCGGTGATGAGGTCCACCTCAGCGCCGTCGGGGACGACTGTTGCCACCCGACCGACGAGCCCTTCGCCGTTGATGACCGGGTCGTTGACGCGGATGCCGGCGGATTCACCTTTGTCGATGTTGACCGTCTGATACCACAGGTCGGGGTTTTTGCCCACGACCGTGGCCGTCACCGGGTGATAGTCGTTCACTCCGAGCTGGTCGAGGTGGTACAGCGAGGCCAGCTGGTGGTAGTTGCGTTTTTCGGCCTCGTTGGCGACCAACTCGCGACGCAGCTGCTCGTTCTGCTTCAGCAGTTCGTTGCGCTGGGTTTTCGCGTGCAGCGTGTCGCCGAACCAGCCGAAGAGGTCACGCACCGGCTTCAGGGCCTTGTTCGCGCCGTCCTGAATCGGCGACACGACCGCAAGGAAGTCGCGCTGCACGCCGTGCAGCCGTCCGTTGTGGGCCTCGCCGAAGTAGGCGGTCAGGAGCAGCAGGGAGAGCACGACGAGCAGCCCAAGGACCACCCGTCGACGCCGAACCGTCTTGTCGTGCACCGATCTTTACCTTCCGAAGCGTTCAGGGCACAGACTACCCACGAAGCGGGCGGCAGGCGCGGGTGCGCGTGGCCGGGCGGGCGAGGGCGGGTGGAGATCCCATCAAGCGGCCGCGGCGCAGCTCACCGGCGGCGCCGGTTGCGTGAGGTCCGATTCGAGCGATGGATCGCCTCGAACTCCTCCAGCGACCGGCCCGACCCGACCGCCACGCACGTCAGCGGCGACTCGGCCAGATGTGCGGGCATCTGCGTCTCCTCGCGCAGGCGCTCGTCGAGGCCCTGCAGCAGTGAGCCGCCCCCGGCGAGCATGATGCCACGGTCCATGATGTCCGAGGCCAGCTCGGGAGGGGTGCGGTCGAGCGTCTCCTTGACGGCGTCGATGATCTGCGTCAGCGGCTCCGCCAGCGCCTGACGGATCTCCTCGCTGGTCAGCACCACCGTCTTGGGCAACCCGGCGACCATGTCGCGCCCGCGGATCTCCGCTTGCAGCTCCTCGGACATCGGGCACGCCGAGCCGATCTCGAGCTTGAGCTCCTCAGCGGTCTGCTGGCCGATGAGCAGCTTGTACTCCTTCTTGGCGTAGTTGATGATCGCCTCGTCCATCTCGTCGCCGCCGACGCGAATCGATTGCGAGACAACGATGCCGCCGAGCGAGATCACCGCGACCTCGGACGTGCCGCCGCCGATGTCCACGACCATCGAGCCCGTCGGCTCGCCGACCGGCAGGCCGGCGCCGATCGCCGCCGCCATCGGCTCCTCGATCAGGTACGCGGTACGCGCTCCCGCCGACAGACACGCCTCCTCCACGGCGCGCTTCTCGACGCCCGTCACGCCCGACGGCACGCACACGACCACGCGCGGGTGCGCCCAGCGATTCTGGTGGACCTTCTGGATGAAGTGCCTGAGCATCTGCTCGGTCACGTCGAAGTCCGCGATCACGCCATCCTTCAGCGGGCGGATCGCCTGAATCGTGCCGGGCGTGCGCCCGAGCATGCGCTTGGCCTCGATCCCGACCGCGTGGACTTCTCCGGTGCGCGAGTCGATCGCGACGACGCTCGGCTCCGACAGGACGATGCCGCGCCCGCGCACGTACACGAGCGTGTTGGCGGTCCCGAGGTCGACCGCCATGTCGCGCCCGCCGAAGCCTGTCAGATAGCTGAAGATGCCCATATAGAGAGAAGGAGCACGCTCGTATCCGGTCCAGCGCCGCTACCGATCGAAGATCGGCCCGCGAAGCGTTCGGTGGCCTGCGCTCGTCGGGGCGTACCCGCGGGGGAGTCTAGCGAACTACCCTCCGAGCCCTCCAGATGTGGCACTGGATTTGCAGCGCTCGAAGCCCTCCGGATAGAGCTCGCGCAGCTTCGCCAGCGGCAAGCCGACCACGTTCTCGACTTCGCCGTCGATGGCGAGCGCCAGCGCTGCGCCCTCGCCCTGGATCGCGTAGCCCCCCGAGCGTCCACGCCACTCCTCGGTCCCGACATACCACTCCAGCAACTCGTCGTCGATCGCGCGGAACGTCACCCGCGTGCGCGCCACCGCCGTTCGCTCGACGGGGTCGGAGCGTCCGTCCGCCAGCAGCAGCGCCAGCCCGCTGATCACCTCGTGCGTGCGCCCGGCGAGCGTCGCCACCGTCTTGCGGGCCGCCGCCGCGTCGGACGGCTTGCCGTAGATCACGCCGTCGAGGACCACGATCGTGTCGCACGCGAGCACGGCCTCGGGCGCTCGCGGGCGCCGCACCGCCCGCGCCTTGCGCAACGCGTTCTCGACCGCCACCGCGGCGGGGTCCGCTCCCTGCTCGAGCTCGCTCGCGTCGGAGACCCTGATCGTAAAGGGAACGCCCATGCGCTCGAGCAGCGCACGCCGCTGCGGCGAGCGCGAGGCCAGCACGAGAGGGAGCCGCTCGGTGACGATGCCTAGAGGTCGAGATCCGGGAAGAACAGCGCCGCCTCGCGCGTCGCCGACTCCGGCGAATCCGAGCCGTGCACCATGTTGGCGCCCATCTCGATCGCGAAGTCGCCGCGGATCGAGCCGGGGGCGGCCTCGAGCGGGTTGGTGGCGCCGATCAGCTGGCGCGCCGCCTTGACCGCGTCGATTCCCTCCAGCACCATTGCCACGATCGCGTCCGAGGTGATGAAGTCGACGAGCTCGCCGAAGAACGGTCGCTCGGCGTGCTCGGCGTAGTGGCGTTCGGCGAGCTCGCGCGAGACGGTCATGTGGCGCAGCGCGGAAATGCGCAGGCCCTTGCGCTCGAAGCGAGCGATGATCTCGCCGGTCAGACCTCGTTTGAAGGCGTCGGGCTTGATCAGGATCAGCGTTCGGTCCATGGATTCCTTTGGTAGGCCTTTTTGCCGGCTGGGACTCGCGGCTCAGGAACTGGGGCGCGAGCGCCCGCCGGGACGGGTCGAGCGACGCGGCCGCGCCGGCGCCGGCTCAGTCGCGAGTGCCGACTCAGCGTCCTCGACAGCCGCCTCCTCCGGAGCTGCCGGCACGTCGAGCTCGAGATCGCTCTCGAGCTCCGGCGCGGTAGCGCGGCGCCGGCGCGAGCGCCCCGCCGCAGCCGAGTCCGCACTCGCTGTCGGCGCGTCGAACTCGCCGAGATCGCTCTCGATCTCCGGTGTCGCGCCGCGTCGGCGCCGCGAGCGTGGCCCGGACAGTCCCGGGACGTCGGCCTCGCAGTACGGGCAGATCGTCCACGCCTTGTCGAGCGGGCGCGAGCAGCTGGCACAACGCTCCTTGAGCTTTCGCAGGCAACTCGGGCAGCGGATGAAGTCGTGCTCGATCCGGTAGCTGCAGTGCGGGCACAGCCCCTGATCGAGCTGACGCAGGCGCGCCTCGGCGGCCTGTGTCTCCAGTTCGCGCTCGAGCACGTCCTCAAGATACTCGGGCGGGCGCAGCACCATGTAGATGATCGTGCCGACGAACGGGAACAGCGACGCGGCGGTGGCGCACATGATCAGCCAGGGATCGACGAGCCGGCGTCGCGCATCGGCGTAGGTCCAGTAGATCAACGAGAGGTACAGGACAACGACGAACAGGATCAGGAGATCCACGGCCAGACTCAAGCCGCTGCTTTCGATTCCGAAGTAGGCAAGAGTCGGCATCGGCCGGCTGAGTTTAGAGAAACAGCCGGCCGAAACCGTAACCCGCGGCGAAGAACACGAGGATCACCAGCGCGACGAGCACCGCCACACCGCCGATCATCGTGAGCACCGACGGGGCGGGTGGGTCCTGATCATTCATCATCGGGCCGAGATCCGTGCCACGCGTTGGTCCTCGGCGCCGCCACCTTGCTCGAGCGCGCCGAGGAGATCGCCCACGAGATACACCGAGCCGGTGGCGAGCACGACCCCGTCGTGCTCGGCGGCCCACTCGCGCGCCTGCGCGAGCGCGCGGGCGGGCTGTGGCTCGCACACGGTCGCCTCGAAGCCGAGCTGGCGCGCAAGCGATTGCAGCGCCGCCGGTGAGAGCGCGCGGCTGTTCGGCGGCGCCGTGAACCACGCGCGCTCGACGCTGGGCAGCAGCGCGGCGAGCATCGCGGCCGCGTCCTTGTCCTCGAGCACTCCCAGCACCAGCGCGAGCGGCGCCCTACCGACCACCTCCGGCAGCGACTCCACGAGCGCCGCGATCGCGTGCGGGTTGTGCGCGCCGTCGAAGACCGTCAGCGGCTCCCGGCTGACCACCTGCAGGCGTCCACGAACCTCGACCGTGGCGGCGGCCTGCACAAAGGCCTGCTCGCGCGGCGCGATCGCGGCCGTCTGCAGGTACGCCTCAGCGGCGGCGCGCGCGAGCGCGAAGTTGGCGCGCTGAAAGCCGCCGCGCGCGAGCAGCTCGGTGGCGGCGGGCAGCGGGCGCGGGCGCACGATCCGCGCGCCGCGCTCTGCTGCCACGCGCTCGGCCACCGCGAACGCCGGCGCCGCGAGCTCCGCTCCGAGCACCAGCGTGCTGTGCGGGCTGACGACCGCCAGCTTCTCCTCGGCGATGTCCGCGATCGTCGGGCCGAGCCAGCGCGTGTGCTCGAGACCGACGTTCGTGAGGACGGTGATCTGCGCGTCGACCACGCTGGTCGCGTCGTAGCGCCCGCCGAGGCCCGCCTCGAGGACGGCCACATCCACCTCTCCTCTGGCCATCTCCCACAGGGCAGCCGCCGTCAGCAGTTCGAACTGCGTCACGTGATCATCCGCGGCGAGCGTGCGGTTGACGTGGTCGGCCGCCCACGACGCGCGGGCAACCGCTGCCGCGAAGGCCTCGGTGTCGAGCTCGCGCCCGTCGATCAGGATCCGCTCCCGGTAGGAGACCAGGTGCGGCGAGAGGTAGGTGCCGGTACGCAACCCGTGGCCCTGGAGGATCGCGGCGGTCATCCGCGTGGTCGAGGACTTGCCGTTGGTGCCCAGCACGTGGATCGTGTCGAAGCGTCGCTCGGGCGAGCCGAGGACGGTCATCATCCGCCGCATCCGGTCCAGGCCGAAACGCATCCCGAACAGCTCGAGCGAGCGCAGCTGGCGCTCTGCCTGCGCCTCGGTCCAGATCACTTGCGCCCGCGAGAACGCCGGCGTCGGCCTCCGCGACGGCGCGTGAGCGCAAACAGCTCGGCCGCGATGGCCCTGAAGTCGAGCTTGCGCAGCAGCGCGCGCAGCTCCGCGCGCTCCTTCGCGCTGAGGTTGCCGGGCCGTCCGCGCGACGCGCGCGCGAGGCGGGTCAAGCGCGCGCGATCCTTGCCCGACAGGGTTCGCCAGCGTCGAGCGATCACCACGCCGACCTGGGCGAACGCGACCCAAGGCAGCGCGCGCAGACGGTCGAGCTTGGATCTGGCGTTGGCGTGGCGTCTCGACACAGCCGCGATGGTAGCGCTCACACCGCGGCTGTCGCAGACCGCCGGTCGAACAAGCTGCTAGGCCGACTCCTCGCGCAGCGAGGAATCGTCTGTCTCCTCGCGCGCTGCTTCGGTGACCAGCGTCGGCGTCAGGCCCTTCTCGACCGTCTCCTTGGTGACGACGCACTTCTTCACGTCGCGGCGCGAGGGCAGCTCGAACTGGACCTCGAGCAGGATCTCCTCGATGATCGAGCGCAGTCCGCGCGCTCCCGTTTCGCGCTCGAGGCCCTTCTCGGCGATCGCGACGAGTGAGTCATCGGAGAACACGAGCTCGATGCCGTCGAAGGCGAAGAACCGCTGGAACTGCTTCACGAGTGCGTTACGCGGCTCAACGAGGATCGAGACGAGGTCCTCGCGGGTCAGCTGGTGGACGGCCGACATCACCGGCAGGCGCCCGATGAACTCCGGGATCAGCCCGTACTCGATCAGGTCCTCGGGCAGGCAGTGCTCGAACACTTCGCCCGTGTCGCGCTCGGCCTTGGCCTCGATCGCGGCGGCGAAGCCGACGCCTTTGTGCCCGATGCGCCGCTCGATCACCTTGTCGAGGTTGGCGAAGGCGCCGCCGCACACGAACAGCACGTTGGTGGTGTCGATCGTCAGGAACTCCTGGTGGGGGTGCTTGCGCCCGCCCTGCGGGGGAACCGACGCCTGCGTGCCCTCGAGGATCTTCAACAGCGCCTGCTGCACGCCCTCGCCGGAGACGTCGCGTGTGATCGACGGGTTGTCGGCCTTGCGCGCGATCTTGTCGACCTCGTCGATGTAGATGATCCCCGTTTCGGCCTTCTTGACGTCGTAGTCGGCGGCCTGGATCAACTTCAGCAGGATGTTCTCGACGTCCTCGCCGACATACCCAGCCTCGGTCAGCGCGGTGGCGTCGGCGATCGCGAACGGCACGTTGAGGATCCGCGCGAGCGTCTGCGCGAGCAGCGTCTTGCCGCACCCGGTCGGGCCGAGCAGCAGGATGTTGGACTTCTGCAGCTCGATGTCGGAGTCGCCCGACATCATCATCTGCACGCGCTTGTAGTGGTTGTAGACGGCGACCGACAAGGTGCGCTTGGATGGATCCTGGCCGACGACGTACTCGTCGAGCACCTCGTAGATCTCGCGCGGCTTGGGCAGGCTCTCGATGTCGAACGCCGGCGGCGCCGAGAGCTCCTCGTCGATGATCTCGTTGCAGAGGTCGATGCACTCGTCGCAGATGTACACGCCCGGGCCGGCGATCAGCTTCTTGACCTGCCGCTGGGACTTGCCGCAGAAGCTGCACAGCAGCTGCTCGTTGGACTCTGTCGGTCTGGCCATATCCCTTGATGCTCCCTGCGTCCCGCGGCCCTTGGGAACCCGAGCTAATGCTCGGAGATCACCCGATCGATGATGCCATACTCCTTGGCCTCCTCCGAGCTCATGAAGTAGTCGCGCTCGGTATCGGTCCGCACCTGCTCGAGGTCTTTGCCCGTGTGCTTGGCGATGATCTCGTCCAGCCGCCTGCGCACGTCGATGATCTCTTTGGCGTGGATCTCGATGTCCGTGGCCTGGCCCTGGAAGCTCGAGGACACCTGGTGGATCAGGATCTTCGCGTTGGGCAGCGCCATGCGCTTGCCCTGCGCGCCCCCGGCTAGCAGCAGCGCGCCCATCGACATCGCGATGCCGACGCAGATCGTCTGCACGTCGGGCTTGATGAACTGCATCGTGTCGTAGATCGCCAGGCCCGCGTAGACCGAGCCGCCCGGCGAGTTGATGTACAGCGAGACGTCCTTTTCGGGGTCCTCGGACTCGAGGTGCAGCAGCTGCGCGACGATCAGGTTGGCGATCTGGTCGTCGACGGGCGTGCCGAGGAAGATGATCCGCTCGTTGAGCAGGCGGCTGTAGATGTCGAACGCACGCTCGCCGCGTGAGGTCTGCTCGACGACCATCGGTACTAGTGGGCTCATTTTCCTCGCTTCCGGCGCATGTCCTCGCCTTTGTTTCGCCTCGCCGACCAGATTCCTCTAGAGGCTAGCGATCTGGTGTCCACAACCGTGCAGGCGCCGCTGCGGGCTCGTTCGCCGCACCTGGGGCGGCCTCCTTCTCCTTGCCCGGCGTCCAGATCTGCTCGCGGGCCTGCGCCTGGGCGAGCGGGATCGGCTTCGCGGCGTCGGCGATCACGCCGATCGCCTCGCGTGCCGCGAGATCCTCGCGCACCTCGTCCGCGCGTCCCGCGCGGCGCAGGTCTTCGAGCAGCTTTTCCGGCGTCAGGCCCTCGCGCTCGGCGATCGGAGCGAGCGCCGCGAGCAGGTCCTCCTCGGGAGGATCGATGCTCTCGGCCGCCACCACCGCCGTGATCACGGCCTCGCGGCGCAATGCGAGGTCCGCTTCGGGCTCCATCTCGGCGAGGATGTCCGCCTCCTCACGCCCGATGATCTGCAGGTAGGCCTCACGCTGGATGCCGCGATGCGAGAGCGAGTGCAGCATCCGCTCCCACATCTCGCGCGCCCTCGCCTTGACGAGCTCGGGCGTGACGGCGACGCGGGCGGTGGCGACCGCGGCGTCGAGCGCGGCCTGCCGGAACTCCGAGTCGATTCGCTGTTCGTCGAGCTCGATCAGGCGTTTGCGGATGTCCTCGCGCAGCTCCTGCAGGTCGTCGAAGCCGGCGTCCACGGCAAAGTCGTCGTCGAGCTCGGGCAGCTCCTTGAGCTTGACCTCCTTGACGGTGATCTCAAAGGAAGCGTCACATCCGGCGAGCTCCTGGCTGCCGTAGTCGCCGGGGAACGTGAGCGCCACGGTGCGCGTCTCGCCCGCGGCCGCGCCCAGCAGGCCCTCCTCGAATCCGGGGATCAGGTTCCCCGCGCCGAGCTCGACGAGCTGGTCGCGGCCCTCGCCGCCCGCGAACGGCTCCCAGCTCGGCTCGCCTCCCGCTGCGTCCTCGCTGGCGAGCGAGCCGACGTAGTCGACGACGACGAAGTCGCCCGCAGCGGCAGGGCGCTCGGCGGTCTGAAGCCGAGCAAGGCGCTCGCGCATCGCGTCGATCTCCTGCTGGATCTGATCGTCTGTGACCTCCGGCTCACGCCGACCGACCTCGAGACCCTTGTACTGGCCGAGCTCCGCCGTGGGAAGCACGCCGATCTCGATCGAGAACTGAAGCACCTGCCCCTGCGCAGGCAGCTCGCCGAGATCGAGCTGCGGATCGCCGACCGGCACGATCCCGGCATTCTCGATCGCGTCGGAATACCAACTCGAGAGCGTGTCGCGCACGGCTTCCTCGAGCACCACCTCGCGGCCGACGCGCTGGATCACCAGCGGCGCCGGCACCTTGCCGCGGCGAAAGCCGGGAAGCTTCAGCTCGCGCCCGAGCTGGCGCGCCTTCTGCTCGACGCGGCCCTCGACCTCGCCGGCGGGAACCTCGACCTGCAGGCGCACACGCGAGTCCCCGAGCTCGGTGACGGTGGTCTTCACGGTGGCTGGCACCAGCGCCACGATACCGTGCCGCCAGATGCGGCCACACCTGCGCACCCGATGGCACCGGCGCGCCGAGACGTGGGCGTGGACCGGTCCGGTCGGCCACCTCGCCGGAGGCGCGCTCGACTTCCTCGCCGCGCTCGCGCGCTACCTGCTCGCCCGAGCGCGGGGACGGGCGATCCGCTGATCAGCCCGCGAAGTCTGCGGGCACGACCATTCGCTGGTCGTGCCCGCAGCCCGCACCGTAAAAGCGCTCCGGGCTAAGCGGCAGCCGGCGCGTGCACGCCGGATCCGAACGACAGCGTCACGCCGCGCGGCACCACGAGCACCGGGCACGTGGCCGTCTCGATCAGGTGCGATGCGGAGGAGCTGAGCGAGACACGACCCTGCGGTGCGTCCGCGCGCGAGTCGATCACGAGCAGGTCGGCCTGCTCGTTGGCAACCGGCTCGACGCTCGCGCCGAGCGCGCGCGCCAGCGAGTCGGCGGTCTGACGGGCGCCGCCGTCGCCGTCGCCGACAGCGACGATCCGCTGGACGCCGGAGGCCTCGACGCGCTCGGCGAGGTCCACCGGCGCAATCGCGATCGCGGTGCGACCGCCCTCGAGCAGGCGCTCAGCCGAGTTGCCGACGGCCACGTGGCCCTTGGCGGTGTGGGAGTCCGAGCAGAACACGATCACGTCAGCGCCCTCGCGCTCGGCGAGCGCGGCGAGACCCTGCGGCGTCGAGCGGTCGGTGACGACGTGGCGCTTGGCGCCGGCGACGCCGAGGAGTTCGACGCCCTGGTCGAGCACGCTCTCCGCCTCGGCCTGCGCGATCTCCTCGCGAACGCTGTCGGTCTCGGGGTTGTGGCGCACGTACGCGAGGGACACCTCGGCGCCGGCGCCGCCGAGCAGCCGCCCAAGCGTGATGGCGTCCTCCTCGTTGGCGGTTCCGTCATAGGAAACAATGATCTTGGCCATGATGCTCTCCTTCGTGTGGTCGGCCTGGAGGCCGGCGAGTGGTTTCTCAGATGTTCGGTTTCGCCTCATCTTGGCAGCCCCCTGCCATCAGCTCCAATGATTGTTGTGATCCCTGCTATTAGTATAACTAATGCTTAATGTCGTCCGGTTGAAGGTCCTGAAGGAGGTCGCCTACCGCGGGTCGTTCTCGGCCGCCGCGACCGCCCTCTCCTACACCCAGTCGGCGGTCTCCCAGCAGATCGCGGCGCTCGAGTCCGAAACCGGCATGGCGCTGCTCGAGCGCCACCCGCGCGGAGTCAGCCTGACCGCCGCCGGACAGACCCTCGTGGGGCACGCCGAGGGCATCCTCGCGCGCCTGGACGCCGCCGAGGCGTCGCTGTCGGCGATCGCCGGGCTACGCGGCGGACGGCTCAGGGTCGCGTCGTTTCCGACGGCGGGCGCGACGCTGATGCCGCTCGCGATCGCGACGTTCCGCGCCTCCTACCCCGACGTCGAGCTGACGCTCGCCGAGGGCGAGCCGGAGGCGATCGTCGCGCGCCTGCGCGCCGGCGAGCTCGACCTGGCGCTGCTGTTCGAGTTCGCCGGCGAGACGCTGCTGGGCGACGACATGGCGGGGACGCAGCTGCTCGAGGACCCGATGTACCTGGCGCTCCCCCGCGAGCATCCGCTGGCCGGCAAGGAGCGGCTGCGACTGGCGGACCTCGCCGAGGAAGCGTGGGTGCAGACATCGACTGAGAGCCCGTGCGCACGGCACGTCGTGCGCAGCTGCCACGCCGCCGGCTTCGAGCCGAACGTCGCGTTCGAGAGCGACGACTACCAGACAGTCCAGGGCCTGGTCGCCGCGGGCGTCGGCGTCGCGCTGATCCCCGAGCTGGCGCTGTCGGTCGTGCGCGAGGACGTCGCGATCCGAGCGCTGTCCCCCGCCCCGCCGGTGCGACAGGTGATCGCCGCGCTTCCTGCGGGCGCACGGCTGGTGGCCGCGGCACCGGCAATGCTCGGCGTGCTCGAAGAGGCGGCACGGCGCTATGAGACACAAAGGGGGCGCCCGGTCGGATAGACCGGACGCCCCCTGGTTTGCTTCAACCCCCGCCTACGAGCGCGGCGGCTTGTTGCCTGGACCTAGAAGGAGCAGGTTGACTCCATCTGTTTGCCCATCTGTTCGTAGCCTGCTTTGGTCGCGTGGATGTCCGGACCATCGGCGCTCAGGGTCTCCGGTCCAACTTTGACCGATTCACCGTAGTTGAGCACGTGGCCTGGCGCGTATTCGAACGGCGTGAAGTTCGCCATGTTCGTCCATGCGTCCAGCTGGCCTTCTTCTTTTTCGATCAGCGCGAGTTCCGCCGGGCTGTATTCAGACGGGTTCGCCTTTTCAGTCACCGACAGCGCTGAGTTGAACACCAGCTCCGCGTCGCTGTAGCACACCGCTTTGAGCTTTCCGTTCGCAGCGAAGGTGCCCTGCTCGAGTCCGGCCAGCTCGGCAGCCGCCAGGTTGAATCCAGGCTCGAGTTCTTTGTGTTCTTTGTTGATGATTCCGACACGGCCGTACGGGTCGTATGCAGCCTCGAAGATCATCTTCCCCTTGAAGCCACCCATCTTGACCGCGTTCAGGATCCCGACGACGTTGGTCGTGATCTGCTCGAACTCTGCAGGCAGAGCCGCTTTGATCAGGCTGAGACCGAGTTCTTCGCCTTCTTTCTTCAGTTCGGCCCCATGTTCTGCGGCGTATTTCCCAGCGAGTTCAAGGCCGATTTTGTGGCCTTCTTCGTTGAGTTCTTTCAGGTGCGCCGCCACGTATTTGAGAGCGTCCTGGATTCCGAGGAGGTGCAGTTCAGACGCGTGTTCTGCGCCGTACACAGCGGCGTCTTTGGCGATGTCTTCTTCGAACGTCGGTTTTACCCCGCCGCTTTCTTCGAACGCTTTCGGGATCACCTGTTCGATGACGAACGCTTCGACCTCTCCTGCGGCGATCGCGTCGACTTTTTCTTCAACCTCTTTTTCGGCCTGCGGCGTCACGATCGCGCCGACTTTCGCTTCGATCTCAGCTTCGGCTTCTTTGGTCGCTTTTGCGACCTCGTGAAGCTCGTCGTTGGCACCGATGTCGAGCGAGATGATTTTCACCGGCTTTCCGGCTTCCTTCTCTGTTTTGATCGTCTTCAGCGTGGCTTCGAGCTGCGATTCACCCGCGCCGTATTCGTTGTGCAGGGGCAGACCGTCGGCGTAGTGGTAGGCGCAGGGCGCTTCACCGGTGATCGGCTCGGAGATGTATTTTTTGGCTTTTTCGTTGAGTTCTTTGATGAACGTCGGGTTGTCGCCGATCAATGACCCCGTGGTCTCGCCCGGGCAGCCGTAGTTGACGAGTTGGTACGGTTTGGGCGACACTGCATTGGTGTCGGCCAGGTACTGGTTCGGGTACCCGTTTTCGAACCCTGACGGGTTCTCGCCCGTCGCCAGGTTTTCGTTGAAGGCCTGCTGCGAGTAGCCGAACGCAAGCGAGTCACCCAGCGCGACGTAGGTGCGACTCACCGGCTTGGGGGCACGCCTCGCGGAGGCGACCGACGTCATCGTCATCGCCGCCAGGGCGGCCAACGCCGCCGCACATCCGAGCAGGCGCAAGATGCGTCTTGCGCCTAGCCCACCTGAGCCATTCATGGCTGTCATCACTCATCCTCCTAGTTGACGGCGGGACCGACGGCAGAACTCGCGCCCTCCGCGCAATGCCTGCGAAACGGGCCTGCAGCGCAGACCAATCCCTCGCAGTCCCTCCTCTTGATATTCCCTCACTGTGCAGCGCTCCGCCGGGGTTCTCCCGACAGAGCAACCAAGCCAAGGTAACTGCGAAGGTCCTAGATGTCAAGCCGCCACTTACCAGACACTTACGAGGACGGCCGGCCGTCGTGGCGTCGGTCTTGGCGCCCGCAGGGCCTCGGCGGGGGGCCGCGCGCCCGACCGAGTGCTCCCGTCCGAGGCGGCTGGCATCTTTCATCAGCTGATGAGCGTCCTGCTGTTGATCCTCGGTGTGCTGCTCGGGGCCGCGTGCGCGGCGGCCGTGATGCGGCGTGATCGCACCCGTACGCGCGAGCAGCTGACGGCGATCTCGGTCGACGTGCTCTCGCAGACGGGCGAGTCGCTGGCCCAGCGCGTCGCCGAGGCACGCCGCGCCGAGGAGGAGCGTGCCGCCGGTGAGATGGCGCGCCGCGCGGAGGAGATGAAGGGCATCGTCAAGCCCGTCCAGGAGAAGCTCGGCAGGATGCAGGACGAGATCGGGCGCCTCGAGCGCGAGCGCAGGCAGGCGCAGGGTGAGCTCGCGCAGATGATCCGCCAGCTCGGCGACGGCGTCGGCACGCTGCGCCAGGAGACCGGCAACCTCGTCTCGGCGCTGAAGCGGCCGGCCACGCGCGGCTCGTGGGGAGAGATCCAGCTTCGCAACGTGGTGGAGATGGCCGGGATGGTCTCGCACTGCGACTTCGTCGAGCAGAGCACGATCCAGACTGGCGAGGGCACCCTGCGGCCCGACATGCTCGTGCGCCTGCCGGGCGGCAAGCTCGTGGTGGTCGACTCCAAGGTCCCGCTCGACGCCTACCTCTCGGCGCTCGAGGCGAGCGGCGAGGAGGATCGCGAGCTGCACACCGCGCGCCACGCACGCCAGACGCGCGAGCACATCGCCAAACTCGCCTCCAAGGGCTACCAGCGCCAGTTCGACTCGACGCCTGAGTTCGTCGTCATGTTCGTGCCCTCCGACGGCATCTACCAGGCCGCGCTCGCGCAGGATCCCGCGCTGATCGAGTACGGCGTCCAGCAGCAGGTCCTGATGGCGACGCCGACGACGCTGATCGGCCTGCTGTGGGCGGTCCACTACGGCTGGCGCCAGGAGCTGATCGCACAGTCGGCGCGCGAGATCGCGGACTCCGCGCGCGAGCTCCACAGCCGACTCGGACGCTTCGTCGAGCCATTCGCCAAGGTCGGGCGCCAGCTCGACTCGGCCGTCGGCGCCTACAACGAGGCGATCGGCTCCTTCGAGCACCGTGTGATCCCCCAGGTCCGCAAGATCGAGCAGGCCGGCGCCGCCTCCGAACGCAAGGTGCTCGCGCCCGACGCGGTCGAGATCACAGCCCGGTCGCTCAGCGCGCGGCCGGGCTTCGGGGATCAGCCCGAGCGCGAGCAACGTCCGCTCGCAGCGTCAGAGCCTCCCGCCCGTGAGCGGATCTCGCGCGCCGGCTGAGCATCGTCGCGATCAGCGCCAGCGCAACCGGCACCGTCGCGGGCAGCTCGTTGACGAAGAAGAACAGCAGGTCTGCCGAGAGCGCCAGCAGCGCCGTGAGGGCCGCCGCGCGCAGCTGCAGGCGCCGGCCCACCGTCGCCGCGAGCAGCCCCCCGAGGACGCCCGCGATGAACAGGTCGCCGTAGCCCATCACCGCCGAGCCGAACACGGCGCTCTGCAGCTGCGGCAGGTTGGCGACGGGCCGCGCCGCGTTGAGCGCGTTGTTGGGGCGCTGCAGCAGTTCGGAGACGACGAGCGTGGTGTCTGCGATCGCCATCGCCACGATCCCGGCGGCGAGCCAGCGCGGCGGCGTCACGGCCGCCAGCAGCACGCCGAGCGCCACGCAGCTGAGCGCCGACAGGGCCAGTGCGGCGGACTCGCCCGCCAGTCCGCCGCGGTCAGCCCACGCGAGCGCGAACAGCGGCGCGACCAGCAGCGCCCGCGCCAGACGCCTGACGCGCGTGCGACCGGCGTCCCACAGCAGCCAGCCGAGCGCCAGCGCCGCCAGCAGCGGGACGGCGCACAGCGCGAGATATGTCAGTCCCTGCGCGCTCGCGTGTTCAGCCGCGCGGGCGCCGAAGACGAACGCGATCACCGACAGCGGCGGCACGATCGCCCAACGCCGGCTGCGAAGCCGACCGGGAGGCCCCCACGGAAGCACGCCCGGGAGCGCCACGAGCGCTCCCTGTACGAGCGACAGCAGCGCGATCGATATCCAGAACGGCGGCACCGCCATCCAACATAGATCTCCGACTCGGCGAGGGCCGCGGTTGCCCGCTGCGCAGCACTCCGGCGAGCGACCTGTAGCGGGCGTAGGATTGAGAGCAGTGAGCGCGCCCGCTGTACAGCCGCCGCCGATCCTGCACCTCTCCACGGTCGTCGGCAGCCCGCTTCGCGACGCCGATGGCGAGCGGCTCGGGAGGGTCGACGATCTGATCGTACGACTCGGCGGCAGCGGCTACCCGCCGATCACCGGCTTCCTCGTGAACGTCGCCGGGCGCCAGTCGTTTCTGGGCGCCGACCGCGTCTCTGAGATCGGCGCCGGCGGCGTCGTCATGCACAAGGCCAAGCTCGACCTGCGCCCGTTCGAGCGCCGGCCGGAGGAGGTGCTGCTCAAGCGTGACCTGCTCGACCGGCAGCTGATCAACGTCGAGGGCGCGCGCCTGGTGCGCGCCAACGAGATCGAGCTGGCGCTCGTCGCCGGCTCGTGGCGAGTGGTCGGCGTCGACACCGGTCCCCGCGGGGGCCTGCGGCGTCTGCTCCCGAAGGGACTCGGCGCGCACATCGCCACCGGCGAGTTTCTCGACTGGGCGGGCGTCGAGCCGTTCGTCGGTCACGTGCCCACGGTTCGCCTGCGCGTGCCCCACCCCAAGCTCGCCAAGCTCCACCCTGCGCAGATCGCCGATCTCGTCGAGGCAGCCTCGCGCCACGAGGGCGAGGAGATCATCCAGGCCGTCGGCGACGACGACCGTGAGCTCGAGGCGGACGTGTTCGAGGAGCTCGACGACCAGCACCAGCGCGAGTTCCTCGAGGACCGCCCCGATGCACAGGTCGCGGAGATCCTCGCCCGGATGGCACCCGACGACGCCGCTGACATCGTCGGCGAGCTCGACGAGGATCGCCGCGAGCCGGTGCTGGCGCTGCTGCCGGCCAGCCAGCGCGTCAAGGTCCGTGCGCTGCTCGGCTACGACCCCGCCGAGGCGGGCGGGCTGATGAGCCCCGACTTCATCCTGCTCGCCGGCAACACCTCCGCAGGCGATGCGCTCGAGGCGGTGCGCCGCAGCACGATCGCACCCGAGTTGCTGACGACCGTGTTCGTGAGCTCAGCGGCAGGGCCACTCGAAGGAAGCGTCCCCGTGGCCGCGCTGTTGCGCGCGCAGGCCTCGCGCGCGCTCGCCACGATCGTCAAGCACGAGACGCCGTGCCTCGCGCCGGACGCGTCGTTCGAGGAGGTCGCGCGCCTGATGGCTGACTACAACCTCACCGCGATCCCCGTCTGCGACGAGCACGAGCAGATGCTCGGCGTCGTCACGGTCGACGACGTGCTCGAGGCGATGCTGCCACGCGGCTGGCGGCGGCGCTTCGGCCTGCTCGGCGAGGACTGACAGCTCACACCCGGCCGTCAACGGGCCGACTGAATAGACTGCGGCTTCAGTGAAGGCCCCAAGCGGACAGTTCGATGGCGGTCCGAGTACCTGCCGTCATGCGTCGTATCAGGTCGACCGCCCGCGGTCGACCACGTCTGCCTGCGCGCCTTAGCCCGCGCCGGGCTCGCATCTTCGCGTTTCTGGGCCTGCTCGGCCCCGGCCTGATCGCCGCCAACGCCGGCAACGACGCCGGCGGGATCGCCACATACTCCTCGGTCGGCGCGAAGTACGGCTACGAGCTGCTGTGGACGATGGTGCTGATCACGATCTCGCTCGCGCTCGTTCAGCTCCTCGCCGCCCGCATGGGCACCGTCACCGGCAAGGGCCTGGCCGAGCTGGTGCGCGAGGAGTACGGGATCCGCTGGTCGGTGCTCGCGACGAGCGCCGTGCTGATCGCGAACCTCGGCATCTGCATCTCGGACTTCGTCGGCATCGGCGCCGCGCTCGGGCTCGCGGGAGTGCCGGCCCAGGTGTCCGTCCCGATCGCTGCGGTCGGGATCTGGCTGATCATCGTGCGCGGCTCGTATCGCTCCGCGGAGCGCATCTTCATCTGGTTCACGATCCCGTTCTTCGCGTACCCGATCGCGGCGATCCTCGCCCACCCCGACTGGGGCGAAGTCGCCAAGGGACTGGTCGTGCCCCAGATCCACTCGAGCCCCGCGTTCCTCGTGCTGCTCGTCGCTCTGACCGGCACCACGATCACGCCGTACATGCAGCTGTACCTGCAGTCGGCCGTGGTCGAGCGCGGCGTGCGGGTCGACGAGCTGCCCCACGAGGAACGCGAGTCGGTCGCGGGCGCCATCTTCGCCAACGTGATCGCCTCGTTCATCATCATCGCGACGGCCGCCACGCTGTTCACGCACGGCGTCCACAACATCTCCTCCGCGGCCGGCGCCGCGCGGGCGCTCGGGCCGTTCGCCGGTCGCTACGCGGAGGTGCTGTTCGGCGTCGGGCTGCTCGGCGCGAGCCTGCTCGCAGCCGCGATCCTGCCGATCGCCACCGCCTACGTCATCTCCGAGTCGCTCGGCTACGAGAAGGGTGTCGGCAGACGCCGCGAGGAGGCGCCCGTGTTCGTGAACATCATCACGGCGATGATCATGATCAGCGCGTTCGTGGCGATCATCCCCAACGTACCGGTGATCACGCTGCTCGTCGCGGTCCAAGTCGTCAACGGATTCCTGCTGCCGATCAACCTTTTCTTCATCTGGCGCCTTTCACGATCCCGTCACGTGATGGGCGAGCGGCGCAGCCGCGGGCTGATGGACGTCGCGGCCGCGGTGACCGTGGCGGTCACGTCGACGCTGTCGATCACGCTCGTGGTCATCACCTTCGCCGGCCTCTGAGCGCTCCGACGGCTCGCGAGGCGCCTCGACGACGTTCAGGGCGTCGCTGGATCGCGGACCAGCAGCGAGGCCCCGACCGCGCCGCCGAGGTCGCCCAGCTCCGCCACGTGCACGCGCGGCGGGTGCGCGTCGTGGAACAAATGCGGCTGCATCGCTTCGTTGATGCGCTCCACGTAGGGATCGCCGAGCCGCACGCCGAGCCCGCCGCCGAACACGACGCCCTCGACATCGAGCACGTTGACAACCGACGCGACGCCCGCGCCCAGCGCCTCGATCGCGCGGTCGATCGTGTGGATCGCGAGCTTGTCGCCGTGCTGCAGCGCCCGCTGCCAGATACCGCTCGTCAGGCGCGTGCGATCGTGCTCCTTCATCAGCTTGAACAGATCGGTCTTGCGGCCCTTCTCCTCGTGCATGTGGCGCACGTACGCTTCCATCGACCCCCTGCCGGCGTACGCCTCCATGCAGCCGAGACGTCCGCACGTGCAGCGAGCGCCGTCGATCACGACCACTACGTGTCCGATCTCGCCGGCGCCGCCGCGCCCGATCCACGGTCGTCCGTCGAGAATCAGACCGCCGCCGACCCCCGTTCCCCAGAACACGCCCAACAACGAGCTGTAGGGGCGCCCGGCGCCCAGTTTGAACTCGGCGTCGGTTGCCACCTGGACGTCGTTGCCGACCACGACGCTGCAGCCGAGCGCGCCTTCCAGCGTGCTCGCCAGCGCAAACGTGCCTTCCCAGCCGGGCAGGTTGCGCGCGCTGGTGACCTTGCCGTCTTCGATCGTCCCGGGCGAGCCGACCCCCACCCCGGCCAGGCTCGGCTTGCCGTCCGCGCCCTCGAGCTCAGCCGCCTTGGCGGCGTCGCGCAGCGCCCTCGCGATCTCCGCCGCGACGTCCGCCGGCCCGCCGCTCGTCGGCGTCGCGCGCCTGGCCGAGCCGAGGACGTCGTTGCTCTCGTCGACGATCACGGCCTGGATCTTGGTGCCGCCGAGGTCGATCCCGCCGTAGCTGGCCATTCTGCACGGATCATCGCAGAGCGTTTCTTCGCCCGCTCTTACTGCCCGCTTCGGCCACACTTAGAGCGCGTGCCGACTATCTGTCCAGCGAGATGACCGAGCGCACCAGAGGATCGTGGCTGCTGTACGCACTGGGCGCTCTATGCGCCGGCGCGATCGTCGCTGCCGTGCTGCTGGTCGGACCGTCGTCGAGCAGCCAGGCGAGCGTCACGCGCACCGCGCGGGCAGCCCAGGGCGTGGTCCAGTCGACCGTCTCCGGCAGCGGCAACCTGCAGGCGATCAGCCAGCTGAACCTCGGGTTCAAGACCGCCGGCACGGTTACGCACATCTACGCGAGCCAGGGTCAGCACGTCGTGCAGGGTCAGCTCCTGGCGACGCTCGACCCGCAGAGCGCCGAAGTGACGCTCGAACAGGCCAAGGCATCCCTGCAGTCCGCCGAAGCGAATCTCGCCAAGGAGGAAGAAACCGACGGCGAAGGCTCGAGCGCCGCGGGCTCGAGTGCAGGCAGCGCCTCCAGCGCAGCCGCTGCATCGGTCAGCTACACCAGCCCAGCGACCGCCGCGCCCACGGACACCACGCGGGCGAACACGCCGTCCACGAGCACGAGCACGGCGACCACACCGCCGACCAGCACGAGCACGACCGGCAGGAGCACGACCGGCACGAGCACGGAATCCACTCACGACAGCCAGTCCAATGAAGGCAGCTCGGCGGGCTCGTCATCCAAAGCCACGATCAGCACCGCCACCCGCGAAGCAAACCTGGCATCCGCGAGGGCAGCCGTCAGGAGCGACAAGCTGACCGTGCAGAGCGACGAACAGTCCGTCCAGGACACGCGGCTGTACGCACCGGGGAGCGGCACGATCGTCTCGCTCTCCGGACAGGTCGGGGAAGTCGTCTCCGGCAGCGGAACGACGAAGGCGTCGAGCTCCACCAGCTCATCCAGCGGCTCTGGCGCGAGCGCCACGGGCACGACCGGCGCCGCCGCGGCGGGGCGCAGCGCCACCGGCGCCTCGAGCGCCGCGTCGAGCACCTCGGGTTCGTCATCCAGCTCGGCGTTCGCCGTGCTCAGCGACCTCAGCTCGATGCAGCTCGTGGTACCCCTCAGCGAATCGGAAATCGTCCACGTCAAGGCCGGCCAGATCGCGACCGTCACGGTGGAAGCCCTCGAAGGCCGCAAGCTGGCGGCGCACGTCAGCGAAGTCGCAATCGAGTCCACGAGCAGCAGCGGGGCGGTCAGCTACGACGTCACCTTCCAGCTCGACCAGATGGAATCCAGCCTCAAACCAGGCATGAGCGCGACCGCCGAAGTCGTCATCAAGCAGGCCGAAGGCGTCAATGTCCCGACGAGCGCGATCGCCGGCGGCGAGGTGACCGTCGAGCGAGGCGGCAAACAGGTGCGCCAGCGAGTCGTCACGGGCCTCGCGGGCAACAGCTCGACGATCATCGTCAGCGGCCTGAAAGCCGGCGAAACGGTCGTCCTGCCGGCTGCCAGCACGACGAGCTCGAGCGCGACGAACCTGATCTCCAAATTCGCCGGCCGTGCCGGTGGCGGACTCGGCGGCGCCGGCGGCCTCGGCGGCGCTGGCGGCGGCGGCGCATTCTTCAGGGGCGGCGGCTGATGCGCCGGCCGCTGCGCCCGCGTGAGCAGGCCACCCCGCGCACACCGCGCAGCCGGCCGCTGGTCGCTCGCGTCCAGCCGCAGCGCGCGTCAGGCGCGCCGGCCGCGCCGCGCCATCCGGTGATCGAGGTGCACGACGTGTCCAAGGTCTTCGAGCTCGGACAGATACGGGTGCGGGCGTTGCGCAATGTCTCGCTGAAGATCGAGACCGGCGACCTCGTGGCGATCATGGGCAGCTCCGGCAGCGGCAAGAGCACGCTGATGAACATCCTCGGCTGCCTGGACATACCGACGAGCGGGCGCTATCTGATCGACGGCGTCGACGTCAGCGTGATGGACGAGGACGACCTGTCCGACCTGCGTAACCGCAAGATCGGGTTCGTGTTCCAGAGCTTCAACCTCGTCGCGCGCACAAGCGCGCTGGTCAACGTCGAGCTGCCGCTCGCCTACGCGGGGCTGCGAGGCGCCGCGCGACGCAAGCGCGCCGAGCGGGCGCTGCGCTCGGTCGGGATGGGCCATCGCCTCGACCATCAGCCGTCCGAGCTCTCCGGCGGACAGCAGCAGCGGGTGGCGGTCGCGCGCGCGATCGTGACCAACCCCTCGCTGATCCTCGCCGATGAGCCGACCGGGAACCTCGACTCCCACTCGACCGAGGACGTGCTGGGGATCTTCGCGCGCCTCAACGAAGAAGGACGGACCGTCGTCCTGATCACGCACGAGCCCGACGTGGCGGAACAGAGCAAGCGCGTGATCCGCCTGAGCGACGGACGCATCGTTGACGACCGACGCACGCTGGACGTGCACGACCCGCCGCCGCTGCCCCGCGGCCAGAAGTCCGCGCACGCTTCGATCCGGCCCGGCGCCGTCGAGGCACGGACATGATCGGGCCCGAGATGCTGCGGATCGCATGGAGCGGGATCACCGCCAACAAGCTGCGCTCCGGACTGACGATCCTCGGCATGACGATCGGCGTCGCCTCGGTGATCGTGCTGATCGCGGTCGGCAACGGCTCCTCCAAGGCCGTGCAGTCCACGATCCAGAGCCTCGGCACGAACGTGCTCGTCGTACAGCCGAGCGGGGCGTTCCGCGGCGGCGCGCGTGCGAGCACCGCGAACACCGTGTCGCTGACGAAGGCCGACGCTGAAGCGCTGCAGAATCCGAGTCTCGCCCCCGAGGTCAAGAGCGCCTCGCCCGTCGTCGATGCCAGCGATGTGTCGCTCACGTACAACGGCACGAGCTTCGAACCATCCTCGTTTCTCGGCACCACGCCGTCCTACCTGACGGCGCACACGTACAAGCTCGCCGAAGGCGCGCCGTTCACACCCGAAGACGTCAGCAAGCACCGGCGTGTAGCCGTGATCGGCCAGGAAGTCGTGCAAGAACTGTTCGCAGGTGCCAGCGCCGTCGGTCAGAACATCAAGGTCAACGGCAGCAACTACGAAGTCGTTGGCGTGCTCGCGAAAAAGGGCACCAACGGCACGACCAACGAGGACGACGTCGTGATGGCGCCGATCACCACGGTGCAGGACTCGCTCACGGGCACAGGGCCGATCGACTCGATCACGGTCCAGGCGAGGTCCGAATCCTCGCTTGACGCCGCGGAAGCGGAGGTCACCACGATCCTCGAGGAACGCCACCGAATCAAGGACACAAGCGAACCGGGCTTCAGCGTGCTCAACCAGGGTTCGCTGCTCGAAACCTCGAGCTCGACCAGCAGCGTGTTCACGACGCTGCTCGGTGAGGTGGCCGCAATCTCGCTGCTCGTCGGCGGCATCGGCGTGATGAACATTATGCTCGTGAGCGTCACCGAGCGCACGCGCGAGATCGGCATCCGCAAGGCGGTGGGCGCCCGGCGCTCGGACATCCTCACGCAGTTCCTCACCGAGGCCGTGCTCGTATCCGTCTTCGGCGGCATCATCGGTGTGCTCGTCGGCGTGATCGGCAGCCAGTTCGAGATCGCGGGGGTCCATCCCGAGATCGCGACCTACTCGATCTTCCTCGCGTTCGGCGCTGCGCTCGCGTCGGGCCTGTTCTTCGGCACCTATCCCGCGGCTCGCGCGGCACGCCTGCGACCGATCGAGGCCTTGCGCTTTGAGTGAGCCACCTTCCCCCCACCAGGAGCCTACGATGCCCCACCCCGAACCCGTGACCGTCGACGAGCAGGATGAATGGCTCGAAGATCCCGAGGAACTGCCCCCACGCCCCCGTCGGCGTCTGCTCGGGACGGGCGCCAACCCAATCTTCCTGGCCCTGCTGGGGGTGTTGGCGATCGCGTGCGGTTTCATCGGTGGCGTGCTCGTGGAGAAGGGCCAGACGCCGTCGGGCTCGGCGGCAGGGGCGACGGCGGGACTCGCTGGGCGCTTCGCCGCGCTGCGTGGCGGCACGTCCGGCACGACCGCCCGTTCGGGCGCCGCGGGCGCCGCGGGCGGATCCTTCGGTGCGGGCGCGGGCAGGCCGACCTCCGGGACGGTCGCGTACCTCGCGGGCAGCACTCTGTACGTCACCGACGCGGAAGGCAACACCGTCAAGGTAAAGACCTCGGCTGGCACGAACGTCACAAAGAGCGTGAAAGGGAGCGTCCCCGGCATCCACCCAGGCGAAACGGTGACGATCATCGGTGCCGCCGCCGCGAACGGCACGGTCAACGCCGAATCGATCAGCGTCGGCACAAGCGGCGGCGGCCTCTCGGCGCTGTTCGGCGGCTCCGGCGCGCGTTCGAGCTCCGGCAAGGGCACCGGCGGCGCCAACAGCGGCGAACCATCGCTGTTCGGCGGCGGCTGACGCTTAGCGAGGACTTAGCGGGACGGCGCACCATCTCGACCAAGCGTTTCTCCGGAGTAGTTCGCGGGGCGCGTGACAGCACGAAACTCGACAAGGAGCTCAATGCCTCAACTCACCAGCAGACGCAGACGCAGCCCGATGGCTGCGGCAGTCCTTCTCCTAGTGCTCGCCGGCAGCCTGCTGGCGGCGTGCGGAGGTTCCTCCAACAGCGCCACGACGACCGCAAGCACCAGCACCAGCGCGAACGCGACGAAGTCGACGCCGGGCAAAGCTCCTGGGGTTGTGCACAGGTTCGCCGCGATCCGTGAATGCCTGAAGAAGGAAGGCATCACGCTTCCGACGCGCCAACCCGGCCAGCGGCCTGGAGCCGGCGGCTTCCTGGGCGGCGGCTCCTCCGCGCTTCCGGCCGGCGTGAGCAAGGCGAAGTTCGAAGCCGCCCTCAAGAAGTGCGGCGGCAACTTTGCCGGTGGCCGCGGCGGCTTCCAGAGCGGCACCGCCCGATTCAACACCCCCGAAGGCAAAAAGGCGCTGGCGAAGTTCGCGGCGTGTCTGCGCGAAAACGGCGTCAAGGTCGGCGAACCCGACACCTCCGGGAAAGGTCCGATCTTCAACACCGCGGGTATCGACGTAAAAAGCGCTCAGTTCCGGGCCGCCGAGGCGAAGTGTCGCAGCCACCTCGCCGGCGCCTTCGGCGCGAAGCCAGGCGCTGCACCGCCAGGGGCGCCCGGAACCGGAGCGGGCGGCTAGCTCGACGCTGCTGTAGGGACGCCTGAGCCCGTCAGGCGTCCCTAGTGGCCGCGTCCCGCTTCGCGTCGACCGAGCTGGCGAGGATCGCCTACGGGCGCTTCGGCTTCGGGTCCGGGATCGCGGCGGAACTCGGCTTGCTGGCGATCGTCGGCATCGGCAGCGCGGCCACCCGCACCATCAGCTGCGTCCACTGGGCGGAGCTCAGAGCGCTGGTGGTGACGACCGGTGACGGCGCGGTGCGACCCGTGCGAGCGGAGTGCGCCTGCGTCGCGGTGGCAGCCGCAGTGAGCGCCGGCGTGGCGGCGGGCGGGTTGAAGACGAGCTCGATACGGCTGCGGTACGACGGCGACGCGTGCGTGCTCGGCGAGTTCGGGTAGCGCATCAGGCTGTTGATCTCGTGTGGCGCGAAAGCCGCGGGCAGCGTCAGCAGTGCACGGATCGTGAGGTCGGTGATCGTTTCGGGTCCCTGGTGGCGTGCGATCGGCGTGCCGTTGATCGCCGAGATCTCCAGCTGGCCGCCGGGGTTGGCGCCGGACAGCGCCGAGCTCGGTCCGAACTGGCGCTGGCTGCAGGGCAGCGCGGTGACGGTCGGCTCCAGGCCGCTGCGCGAGAGGAACGCGAGCACCGCGAGCACGCGCTTGTCGACCTTGCCCGCCGCGACTTCGTGTCGCCCGCACGCGTCGATCGTGATGCCGGGGTCTGACAGCACCGCGCGCTCGAGCTGAGGCTTGGAGAGCAGGAAGGCATCGCTCGCGGTGGCGCCGAGCAGCGGGTTGGTGGCTTTGGCGCCCTTTGGATGCAGCACGCCCTGGAGCTGTGCCCAGTTCGCGAGAATCGGCCCAGGATCTACCGTTTCCGGGTCACCGGCGGGCTGAACCGCAAAGCGCAGGTGACCGTCGTGCGCTCGTGGCGGCATGCTGACACGCCCGAGCACCGTGCCCGAGGCCACAACCGCGCCGCGGCGTAGCGGCGCCCGCCCTCCGGCGCTCGTCGTCTTGGCCTTCCTGGCGGCACTGGCGGCAGCTGCCGCGCGCGCGTCGGGGTTGCCCGGATGGGCGAACAGGCGCACCCTGTCCATGCCCGCTGGCGTCGCTTCCGGCGCGGAGGACTGGACGGATGCTTGACCCTTGGTCGGCGCGGTCTGTGGAGGTGGCGCTTTTACCTGCAGCGTCAGCGGCGACTGCGAACCCGCGGTCGCGGGCTGCGAGGGTGCCGGGTCGTGCGAGCTCGCCGCTTCGATCACCGGTGAGGAGGTGCTCGGGCTCGAGGGCTTCGGCAGCACGTAGCTCGTGGCGAGCCTGCCGAGGCCCGCGTAGGTGAACACGTCGCCGTAGACGTCGCGCAGGACGATGTACCTGCCGAGCTTGCGGGAGTCGCCGAGCTTGACGATCGTTCCGTCCTGCACGGCCACGACCGACGCGTTCGCGGCGCTCGTCAGATTGACGAGCTGCAGCGTCGCCGCCGGCGACTTGGCCCCGTGTGTGCCTTTTGCGGTGGCTGCCGCGGCGGCGGCGGTGGGCGAGAGTGCCGGGGTCGATCCCGGCGTCGCGCCGGCGCCGCTCGCTGCGTTGCCGGCAGCTGCGGGCGCGGTCGCGACGGCGCTGGCACCGGCTGTCGCGTTGGACGCGGACGGAGCGACGATCCGCACGGTTTCCCAGGCGACGTGGCGGCCGCTCACGGGCAGACGCCCATCGACGAGGCCCGTCAGCGTGGCGATCACCGCCTTCGGGTAGGTGGAGATCAGCTTCGCCCGCAGCAGCACCGATTCGACGTATTCTTCTGAGTGGTTGTAGGCGAGGATCGCGGCGCGCAGGTTGGTCGCGGCGCCGGCCGCCCGCAGGTAGCGCGCGGCGGCGAACACCGCGTCGACGGGGTTATAGGGATCTGCGTTGCCGGCGTCCAGGGCGTCCACGCCGTACTGCAGCCACGTGCTCGGCATGAACTGCATCCAGCCGACGGCGCCGGCGGAGGAGACGGACAGATCGCTGCCGTAGTCGGTCTCGATTTCGTTGATCGCCGCCAGGATCTGCCACGGCACGCCGTATTGGACGGCGGCCGCCTTGTATATGGGCAGCAGGAACAGGGGGATGCGGTAGAAGGACAGCGACTGCATTGAGGCTTCCGAGGAGGCGAGCACCGCCGCCAGCGCGCCCGCCTCGGCGGCGACCACCTGCGGCGAGACAGCGACATTGTTCGGCCCCGATGCCTTTTCGCCGTGCTTCTTGGACTTCGCGCCCTTGGTGGCGCCGGTGGTCGTGGTCGTCGTCGGACCCGGGGACGCCGGTTCGCTCGAGCTGGCCTTCTGTTTGCGTTTGAGCACGACCGTCGGCCCGGGCGCGGCGGATGGCGCCGGCGCACCGCTCGTCCCGGAGCCCGTGGTCTGCGTCGGAGCGGTCGTGGTCGGCGCCGGGGTCGTGGGCGTCGGCGCCGGCGTGGTCGGAGCTGACGTCGTGGGCGTCGTCGTCGGCGTCGTCGTTTCGGACGGCGTCGTTTCGGTGCTGGTCGAAGACGTGCCCGTTTCGGTGCCCTGAGAACCGCCCGATTCGGATGCGGGCGTGGTGTTGGTTTCCCCCAGGGCCGCGCCGGCGAGCGGACCGCCGATGCCGGCGGCCGTCAGACCGCTGCCGGCGAGCGCGGCCAGCAAGGCACGCAAAACCCTGCGCCGGGCTCGGTTCGCAGGGGTCATACGCGAAGGTCGATCATCTCGGTGGACGTCCCATGTGTGTGGTCGGCGCATCAAACCCACCGTTGCGGGGCACGCCCACCGGCAGTCTTATCGGCAGCGAACCACGAATCCGTAAAGGATTCGTAATCAAACTGACAATTTGTGGCGCGCTCGAATTCCATGTCGGGCAGCAGCGGATGATACGGGCGCGGCTCAGTTCCCGCTCCGGGTGCAGGCCACGCTGCACCGGCGTTCTGGCCCGGCGCTCGGCGCGAGCGCTTCCCGCGTCGCTGCGATCTTGCAGTCGATACCCTATGCGGCGTGGAAACTATCCTTTCTGTTCTGCAGGTCGCGATCTCGGTGGTCGTGGTGCTCCTGATCCTGATGCACTCCGGCAAAGACTCGGGCCTTTCCGGCGCCTTCGGGGTGGGCAGCGGCACCGGGCCGCTTGGCGGTGGCTCGCTCGTCGAGCGCAATCTCAACCGCTGGACGGTCTTCTTCGCTGTGCTGTTCTTCCTCAACGCGCTGGTGCTGCTCACGCATCCCTGGTCTTGAGCCGCTCCAGCCGGTTGAGGATCTCGATCGCCTCGGCACGCAGGTCGGCGTCGATCGCCCGATAGTCCTCGCCCGAGAGCTTGCCCGTGCGGAAATCGAGCTCGGCGTCGCGGATCTCCCTGTACTTGGCCTCGCGGGCGGCGTCCAGCTCGTCGTGCAGGCGCGAGTCGGGCGCAGACGGCGGATCCTCGAGATCGGAGCGCTCTGCGTCCTGCGGGACCGGCGGATCGAGCTGACGGGCACGTCGCAACGGCGCACTCACGAGCGCCACGACGAGCCCGAGGAGCAGCAGCGTCAGGATCGCGATCAGCAGGCCCACCCCTTCAGAGATTAAAGGCCGCCCACCCGCCCGCGCGTCACACGCGGGCGAGCCCCCGCACAGCCCGCTCGCGCGAGCGGGCTGTGACGCGCCGACGAACAGCGCTCGGCGCCGGCCACAGGGCGATCAGCCCGCCACCGACGCTGATCAGTCCGCCGAGCCAGATCCACATGACCAGCGGCGAGACGAGCAGGTTGAATTGCGCGGGGGGCGGGTTCTTCAGGTAGGCGCGCGCGAGGTAGGCGACGGCCACGAGCGCGTCTTCTGCCGGCAGCGTGCTGTTGCCGACCGTGATGATCCGCTTCAACGCGGTGGTTTCGATGTCCGGGTCGATCGCAGTCCACACGTTGCGGGTGAGGCTCGCGTTCATCGCGACGTGGCTGACCGGCTGCCCGCCGATCAGACTCCCGACCGTGCCCTGGCTGGCGTCCTCAGAGGCGTAGTAGCCCTCGCTCGGGTTCAGCGTCGCGACGTGGTGTCCGTTCTTTGTGATGTACAGCAGCGCTCCGAGGCTGAGCGTCGAACCGGTGTGAGCGTGGTCGTACTTGGGCGTGATCGTCGCCGTCGGGCGCACATAGCGCACCGTGTATGCGCCGACGCGGGTGGTCTGGCCCGGCGACAGGCTCAGCTGCGAGGCGTGCTGGAAGGACGAGGACGCGGCCACGCCGACGAACAGCACCGCGATGCCGATGTGCACGATGTAGCCGCCGTAGCGGCGGCGGTTGCGCCGCACGAGCGCGAGCAGCGCGCGTGGAACGGGCTCGCCGGCCATCGCGCGGCGCGCACGCGTGCCACGGAAGAACTCCTGTCCGACGCTGCCGAACACGAACGCCGCGAGGCAGAACAGCGCGAGCGCGAGCGGCTTCTGGTTGATGCCGGCGAGCTCCAACGCGAGCAGCGTCACGAGCGCGCACCCGATCGGCACGAGGAAGTTGCGACGGGCGTTGGCGAGCGTCGCTCGCCGCCACGCGATCACCGGCCCGACGCCGCTCAGCAGCACGAGGATCAGCCCGAGCGGAACCGTGTAGCGATCGAACCACGGCGGCCCAACCGAGGCTTCCTGGCCGGTCACGGCCTCGGAGATCAGCGGGAAGTAAGTGCCCCAGAAGATCACGAAGCACAGCGCGACGAGCACGACGTTGTTGGCCAGGAACGCCGACTCGCGCGAGAGCCACGAGTCCAGTCGATGCTCGCTGCGAAGCATGTCGCGGCGCGAGACGACCAGGTAGATCGAGCCCACGATCATCACCGCGATCAGGCACACGAACGGAACCCCCAGCGTATGCCCGCCGAATGCGTGGATCGAGTCGAGGATGCCACTGCGCACGAGGAACGTGCCCATGATCGCGAGCGTGCCGGTGGCGAGCACCAGCGAGACGTTCCAGATCTTGAGCATCCCGCGCTTCTCCTGGATCATCAGCGAATGCAGGAACGCCGTGCCCGTCAGCCACGGCATCAGCGACGCGTTCTCGACAGCATCCCAGCCCCAATAGCCGCCCCAGCCCAGCTCCGAGTAGGACCACAGCGCACCGAGCAGGATCCCGACCCCGAGGAACAGCCATGCGGCGAATGCGAAGCGTCGGATCGCTTTGATCCATTCGGCGTCGACCCTGCGCGCCAGCAGCGCACCTGCCCCGAACGCGAACGGGATCGTGCACAGCGTGTAGCCCGAGTACAACATCGGCGGGTGGATCATCATCGTCGGGAAGCGCAGCAGCGGATCGAGCCCGACGCCTTCCGGCGGCACCGGATGCGTCGTCGCGAACGGGTTGGCGTAGAAGACCATCAGCGCGACGAAGAACCCGCCGAAGCCGAGCATGATCGCGGTCGCGTAGGCGGCCACGTCGCGCAGGCGCTTGCGTGTCAGGAACAGCGCGAGACTCGACCACATCGACATCAGCCACGCCCACAGCAACAGCGAGCCTTCCTGTGAGGACCACACCGCCGCGGCGCGATACAGCGCCGGCGTGGTGCGGCTGGAGGTGTCCGCGACCGCGTTGAAGGCGAAGTTGTTGCCCAGGAACGCGAGCTCGAGGACCACGAACGCGGTCGTGAGGATCCCCGCAAGCGCGTACACCGAGCGCCGCCCCGATTCCGAGAACTCCACGCGCCCGGTGCGTACGCCGTACAGCGACGCGCCGATGCCGTACGCACAGACGATCAGCGCGAGCACGAGGCACGCGAAGCCGAATGTCGCCATCAGCGCCTACGCCCCAGGATCGCCGTGTTCGCCGCGCACAGGCGCACTCAGGCGTTCTGGTTCTCGCTCGGAGGAGCGGTTTTGTACTTGGACGGGCACTTTGTGATCAGCGAGTTGCGTTCGCCGATGAAGCGCGACCCCTGCTTCTCGACGGTCACGATCACCTCGCGCCCTTCGCGGAAGGGATCAGGCACCACCCCCGTATAGGCCAGCGGGATCGCGGTCCCACCGACGCGGTCGGCGACGCTGAAGTCCATGACGGCACCTTCGCGGTGTACGGAGCCGTTGACCACGGTGCCCGTCAGCTGGTAGCTGCGCCCGGGCTGCGCCTCGCGGAGCAGCTGAGTCGGCGTGAGAGCAGGGCTGGCGGCACTGAAGCTCGTGTAGATCAAGGCACTCGCCAGCACCACGGCGGCGCTCAACGCTACGACCAGCCGCACGGTTCGCTTGCGCGCGGGGTTCATCGCGTCGAAGTATCGCAAACCGCCCTGGCCCTCGCGTCGGCCCACCGTGGCGCCTCCAACGACCGCGCAGCGAGCGGGATTTGCAGGAAATCATGCGTGCAAAGCGAAACCTTTGGGTGTGGATGACGTCTTAGGGGGTAGCGCATCATGAGACCGAGCATCCTGCACCCCCTCCGTGAGCCCCGACGCACCCGCCGACGTCCCGCACGTCGTGCCCGGCGCGGCACAGGCGCTGAGCCGCTTCACCGGGACCGCGACCTTGCCGTAGAGCGTGTACGCGAGGCCGGCGGCCCGATCGATCGCGCATCTTACAGCTGCGCCTGTGGCTATCTGTTCAGCGCGAGCGTCTCGACCAGCGTCAGCTGCCCGCACTGCGGCGCCGACCAGGCCTGGTGATCGAGAAGGGCCCCGCCGGAGCGGGGCCCTCTTCCGTGCGTCGCTGATGCTCGCGGGCGTCGCCTACTTGGCGCTGACCTCGAATATCGGCTGGCCGCCTTCCCAGAACGCCGAGCAGCTGGCGGGGCCGAACGTGCCGGCGGTGCCGCCTTCGCAGAACATTTCCGAGTAGGTCGAGTTGACGTAGTCGTCCGTGGTCGGCTGCGCGCCCACGGTCAGGGTGTTTTCGCTCGGTTGAGCCAGTGCCACGTTCAGCGAGTCGTAGTAGCAACCCTCGCTGGTCGTGCTGCAGGCCGCGGTGCCGACCGGCGACGGGCCGTGCGTGCTCGTGTTGTAGGAGACGGTGATGATCTCTCGCTGGCGCAGTTCGACGCGCGTCTTGAACGTGATCGGGAACGCCATGCCGTGGTAGCAGGCATCTGTCACTGCGTCATACCAGGTGCCCGCCGCATAGCCTTTGGCGACACATTCGGCGTCGTCCTTGCTCGGCCGATAGGGCATCTTGAACGTCTTGGTGATCGACGGCCCGACTTTCGCGCCGACGGCGCCATTGGCTTCCACATCGTAGATGTTCAGCGTCATCGGCCACTTGAACTTCTTGCTCGGCTTCGCCGTTTCGCAGGTGTCCTGGTAGACGCCCCCGCTCTGACACGCCCACGTGCTCATCACGACGGTCACGCTGGGGCTTTTGCGGGCGGCACCGGTGAGTTCGACCTCACCGCCGAGCTCCTGCATCGAGTACGCCTGGTTGCCGAGCGATACGAAGTTCCCCGGCAGCGGGCTGGGAATGTTGTTGTAGACGACTTCGCTCGCGCCCGCCCCGGCCGCGCCAACCGCCAGCACGCTCAGGGTCGCCATCAGCGCCACGACAAGCGTGGCGAGTCTTACTGGGATCCGTCCAGCCATGTGTTTGTCTCCGTTCGTTATGGGCGCCGCCCGGCAAACCGGTCGGGAGCGCGCTTAAGCCCCTCCAGGGCCCCTCTCTCGAGCTACACACCGCGCAGAGTCGCCCGCACCATGCTGCCATGCACGCGACTCCCCCTGCCTGGCCTGCACCTCGACAGAGACCGTATTCGCCAGCCAGCCAGATGTCAACCCTCGCGGCCGTCGGCGAGGCGCCGCCGTCAAGGAACCCCGCTCCGTGCGGGGCCCTTGACAGGCGCTTGCCGGCTGCTAGTTCGTGTGAACTGCGATCACGGGCTGGTCGCCTTCCCAGCATTCACCCTCGCTGCCGCCGAACGTTCCGACGTCGGTCGCACCTTCGCAATACATTTCGCTCCAGCTCGAGTCGAGGAACAGTTCCTTCGTCGGGTCAGAGCCCAATCCGAGCGTGTGTTCCGACGGTTCGCTGATCGCGACGTTCAGCGACTGCGACGGCACGGTCGTCGTGGGATAGGAGACGGTGACGATCAGCGTGCTCGGCAGTTTCCCCGTGACGTGCAGCTTGGCAACGAAGTCGGAAAGGCTGCCGTTGAAGCATTCGTTCGTCGCTTCGTCGTACCACGTGCCGGCGAATTCACCGGAGCAGTGCGCGGGTTCCGCCGATGGCCGGTAGGGAATCTTGGCGGTCTTGGTCGCCGTCGCGATCGGGGTTGAAAGGTTGCCCACTTCGTAGAGCGAGACCGTCATCGGCACCTTGAACTTCTTGTGCTTCGGCGAGGAGCAGTTGTCGGCGTTCCAGCTGCCGCTTTCGCACGCCCAGTCGCTCATCACGACCTCGACGCTGACCGTCGGGTTTTGCTTGGGTATGCCCGCGAGCTGGATCTCGCCGCCGAACTGCGTCGTCGACGTCGCGGCGAAGCCGATCGACGCGAAGTTTCCGGGCAGCGGGCTCGGGATGTTGTTGTAAACGGCGGCGTCAGCCGCGCTCGCCGCGACGGCCATCACTGCACTTGTTGCGAGCGCCGCGAGGCCGAGCCCCACCCGCCTCGCAGAAATCCTTCCGGTCATGTCGGTCTCCGTTCGTCTGCCCGGTGCGCGAAACAGCATCGAGGCGTTTGACCCCCTCCAGGGTCCTTTGTGGACGGAAGGCAACACGGCTCAGCCAGTCGCCTCCGTGCAACACCAGTGCCGAAGCCGGCAAAACCCCCGCTGCGCACTCCCGTCCGGCGTTAGGCTAGGTGCCTGCCCGAGTCATGTCAACACCGTTAAACCACTTGGCAACGTGCGGCGGGCCCGGACTACCTGATGTGCATGCCCGAGATCGCGCGCGCGATCACGAGCTGCTGGATCTCGGCGGTGCCCTCGAAGATGTCGTAGATCTTGGCGTCGCGGTGCCAGCGCTCGACGGGGAACTCGCGCGTGTAGCCGTTGCCGCCGAGGATCTGAATTGCGCGCTCGGTCGCCCAGACCGCGACCTCGCCGGCCTTGAGCTTGCTCATCGAGCCCTCGGCGTTCTCGAATTTCACACCGGTGCGGCCCATCCACGACGCGCGCCAGACGAGCAGCCGCGCTGCGTCGATCTCGAGCTTCATGCGTGCGAGCGTGAACGCGATCGACTGGTTCTCGATGATCTTGCGGCCGAACTGTTCACGCTCCTTGGCGTACTCGAGGGAGTACTCATACGCTGCCCGCGCGATCCCAAGCGCCTGCGCCCCGACCGTCGGGCGCGAGGACTCGAACGTCTGCATCGCGGCCTGTGAGTTGCCCTTCTTGCCCTCGCGTACACGCGCGAGGCGCTCGTCGAGCTTGTCCTTGCCGCCGAGGACATAGCCGGCGGGCACGCGACAGTCATCGAGGAACACGTCCGCTGTGTGCGACGCGCGCAGCCCGTGCTTTGAGACCTTGCTGCCCTGCGATATGCCCTTGGCCTCGCTCATCGGCACTATGAACGCCGCGTGACCGCGGGCGCCGAGCTCACGATCGACGGACGCGATCACGACGTGTACGTCGGCGATGCCGCCGTTGGTTGCCCACGCCTTCTGGCCGTTGAGCACCCACTCGCCCGCGGCCTCGTCGAACTTCGCGCTGGTGCGCAACGCCGAGACATCCGAGCCGGCGTTGGGCTCGGACGCACAGAAGGCCGCCACCTTGACCTCATCCGGTGTGCCGAAGCAGCGCGGGATCCACTCGCCGATCTGCTCGCCGGATCCCTGGCCGAAGATCGCCGCGACCGCGAGTGCGGTGCCCATGATCGACATGCCGATCCCGGCGTCGCCCCAGAACAGCTCCTCGTTGACGAGCGGCAGCGTCAGACCGGTCGGGTCGGCGAAGAACTGCGCGAGCCCTTCGAAGCCGTACAGACCGATCTTCGCGGCCTCTTCGATGATCGGCCAAGGGGTCTGCTCCTTCTCGTCCCACTCGTGCGCGGCCGGGCGCACGACGTCGGCGGCGAAGCCGTGGACCCAGTCGCGAATGTCCTTCTGATCCTGCGTCAGCTCGAGCGAGAACGTGACCTCCTGCCCGGCGGCGCCAGAGATTGCCTCGACCGCCGCCTCGGCGGCCGCGGTCGCCGACGCAGTGGAGGCAGACGACACGGCGGTGGGGGAAGCTGACATCGGACGCGATCTCCTTTTGGGGGTGCGGGGGCGCCTTCGGGGAAGGATGGATGAGCCGTTGGGACCTCTGGGCGGGGACGCGACCCTTGACAGGCCGCAGCTCGCAACCCTTGACAGGGTACCCGAGAAGGCGGCACCGTTGACTGTGGGCGCGCGCGAACCCAGGATACCCGTATAGGCACCGGCCCAAGCACGCGCGCGAGACCGCCGCGCGCGGACGGGCGCAGCTAGCGCGTCTGCCAGGCTTCCTCGCCGCGCGTGAGCGCCACTACGTCCTTAGGCAGCCGGCCCTCCGCCACGTCGGCGACCGTCACCTGCTCGAGCACCGCCCGTAGGTTGGCGCGCAGCGCGATCCAGACCTGCTGCAGGCTCTCGGCGGAGCCGGCGTACTCGACCTCCTCGGGGCGCTGTCCGCGGACACCCACGAGCGGTCCCTCGACCGCGCGGATGATCTGCGCGAGGTTGACCTCCTCCGCGGGATGTGCGAGCCAGTAACCGCCCTCGGGACCGCGCTGGCTGCGAACGATCCCGGCGGAGCGCAGCTGCGTGAGGATGTTCTCCAGGAAGGACACGGGGATGCTCTGCGCCTGCGCGACTTCGTCGACCTTGCGCGGGGAGCCCTGACCGCTGTCCGCGAGCTCGACGACGGCGCGCACGGCATAGTCGGCCTTGGCTGTCACGTGCATGCTCCTGATTCTCGCCTATCTGGCGGCGAATCGACGCGCGCACTGGTAGTTAGGCCACCCTAATCCCCTGTGGTACGGTTCTGCCTCCATCCCGACCGCAGCGCTCGGATTTAGCCGATGGCCCGTCACAAGTCCCTCATCTTCACAGCCATCCTCGCCTTCGCCGCGCTCGCCCTGAGCGCCTGCGGATCCTCGGCGCACAGCGCCGACACCATCACCCTCTACAACGGGCAGCACGAACAGACGACCGCGGCGTTGGTCGCGGCGTTCGAGCACCAGACCGGCATCCGCGTCGATGTGCGCAGCGGCGACGAGTCCGAACTCGCCAACCAGATCCTGCAGGAGGGCGCGAACTCCCCGGCTGACGTGTTCTACACCGAGAACACGCCCGTACTGGAAGCGCTGCGCGAGCGGGGCATGCTCGCGCCGGTGTCCCCTTCGACGCTCGCTGCGATCCCGAGCCGCTACAACTCGAGCGAGGGCGACTGGGTCGGCGTGTCGGCACGAGTGTCGGTGCTGGTCTACAACACCTCACAACTCTCGCCCGCGCAGCTGCCGAGCTCGATCCTCGAACTTGCGCAGCCGAAGTGGAAGGGCAAGCTCGCGATCGCACCGTCGGAGACGGATTTCCAACCGCTGATCACCGCCATCATCAAGCTCGACGGGCGCGCGGCGGCTGAACGCTGGCTTCGAGGCCTGCAGGCGAACGGCAAGGTCTATCCGGACAACGAGACGATCGTCGCACAGGTGAACAACGGCGAGAGCGCGATCGGCCCGATCAACCACTACTACTGGTTCCGGCTGCGCGCGGAGCTCGGTGGCGCCGCAATGCACTCTGCGCTGCACTACTACGCGGCGGGCGATCCCGGCGACCTGGTCGACGTTTCAGGGGCCGCCGTGCTGCGATCGAGCTCTAAGCAGGCAGCCGCGCAGGCGTTCCTCGCGTTTCTCGTCAGCCGCAGCGGCCAGGAGACGATCGCTCACAGCCACAGCTACGAGTACCCGCTGCGTCCGGGCGTCGCGCCCGCGCCCGGCCTGCGACCGTTCGCGCAGCTCAAACCCGTGCCGCTGACGCCGGCCGAGCTCGGCGACGGCCACGAAGCGCTGGCGCTCGAGCAGAAGCTGGGACTGCTGTAGGAGCGCCTTGAGCAGCGTTACGGCCACCGCACCGCCTGCCAGTCGCTGGACGCGCATGTGGTCGGGCAGGCGTCGCTGGCCGCTGGTGAGCCTTGCCGGCGCTACGATCGCCGCCGCGCTGGTACTACTGCCGCTCGTCTTCCTGATCGTCCAGGCGCAGCAGTCGGGTTTCTCAGAAGTCCAGCACCTGCTGCTGCGCCACTCGGTGGCGGTGCTGCTGTGGAACACGATCCGGCTGGCGATCGCCTGCACCGCGCTGTGCGCTGTGCTGGGCGTGGCGGGGGCGTGGTGCGTGGAGCGCACAACCCTGCCCGCGCGCCGACTTTGGGCGGTGGCGCTCGTGCTGCCGCTGGGAGTGCCCGACTTCGTCGTCGGCTTCGGCTGGGTCTCGATCGACCCCGCGCTGCACGGGTATCTGGCCGCCGTGATGATCATGACGTTGTCGCTGTATCCGCTCGTGTACCTGCCGGTCGCGGCCGCGCTCGCCAATCTGGATGGTGGCCTCGAGGAGGCCGCGCGCAGTCTCGGGCTCGGTCCGTGGCAGGCGTTCCGGAGGGTCACGCTGCGCCAGATCCGCCCGGCGCTGCTGGGCGGATGCCTGCTCGTGACGCTCGCGCTGCTGGCGGAGTTCGGCGCCTTTGAAATCGTCCAGTACCAGACGTTCACCGTTGCGATCTTCACCGAGTTCAAGCTCGGCTTCGATGCGGTGGCCGCGAGCGTGCTGTCGCTCGTGCTCGTGGCGCTGAGCGTCGCGGCGCTCGGCGCAGAGCTCTCGCTGACGGGCCGCGGCGGTGTCCTGCGGCCCGGGCCGGGAGCGCGGCGCGGTGCGCGCAGGGTGGCGCTCGGGCGGCTCACGGCGCCGGTGATCGCGGCTCTGGCCGCGCTCAGCGGCCTGGCCCTCGGGGTTCCGCTCGGCGCACTCGTCTACTGGATGCTGCGCGGCAGCTCGACGACGCTGCCGTCGGCCTCGATCCTCGCCGCGGTCGGACACACGGCCGAGTACAGCGCCGCCGCCGCCGTGTTCGCGACAGCCCTGGCCGTGCCGGTGAGCTCGCTCGCGATCCGCCACCGCAACCGTGCGACGGTGCTGCTCGAGCGTCTCGCGTACCTGCCGATGGCGCTTCCGGGGTTGGTGATCGCGCTCGGGCTCGTCGCTTTCTCGGTCCGCTACGCGCTCGCGCTCTACCAGAGCGCATTCGAGCTGATCGTCGCCTACGCGATCCTGTTCCTGCCCCTGGCGCTCGTCGCCGTGCGCTCGGCGATGGGCCAGGCCTCGCCGCGCCTGGAGGAGGCGGGGCGCTCGCTCGGCCGCCGGCCGGCGGCCGTGTGGTGGCGCGTGACGCTGCCGTTGATCGCTCCCGGTCTGGGCGCGGCATTCGCGCTGGTTTTCATCTCGTCGGCCACCGAGCTGACGGCGACGCTCCTGCTGCATCCGACGGGCGTGAACACGCTCGCCACGCAGTTCTGGGCGTACACCACCGAACTCTCCTACGGCGCGGCGGCGCCATACGCGGCGCTGATGGTCGCTGTCTCGGCCGTCCCCGCGTACGTGCTGAGCCGTCGCATGGGCACGCTCGCACGGGCGCAGGAAACGCGTTGAGCACGCTCGTGGTGAATGAGCTGTGGAAGGGCTACGCCGGCGCCCCCGTGCTCGAGGGCGTGAGTCTGGAGGTGCCGGCGGGCTCGCTGACGGCGGTGCTCGGCCTGTCGGGCTGTGGCAAGACGACGCTGCTGCGCGTGATCGCGGGCTTTGAGCGTGCCGAGCGCGGCACAGTCATGCTTGGCGGTCGGACGCTCGAGGACGCGCGCAGCCACCTGCCGCCGGAGCAGCGCAGCGTCGGCTATGTCTCGCAGGAGGGCGCGCTGTTCCCGCACCTGAGCGTCGAGCAGAACGTGGGCTTTGGCTTGGCACGCCGCGAGCGCCGCGGCACCGCGGTGTCGGAGCTGCTGGAGATGGTCGGGATCGCGCGCCTCGCGGAGCGCCTGCCGCACGAGCTCTCCGGGGGCGAGCAGCAACGCGTGGCGCTCGCCCGGGCGCTCGCGCGCCGACCGCAGGCGCTGCTGCTCGACGAGCCCTTCTCCTCGCTCGACGCGACGCTGCGCACACGCGTACGCGAGGAGGTCCACGCGCTGCTTCGCGAGCAGGGTGTGACGACGGTGCTCGTCACCCACGACCAGGAGGAGGCGCTGTCGCTCGCGGACACGGTGGCTGTCCTGCGCGACGGCGCGATCGTCCAGCAGGGATCACCGGCGGAGCTCTACGAGCAGCCGACCGATGAGCGCCTGGCGCGCTTTCTCGGCGCGGTCAATCTCCTCGACGCGCGGTTCGAGCAGGGCACCGCGCTGACCGCGCTGGGACGGTTGCAGCTGCGCGGTGCAGGCGTGGCACGCAACGGCGCGGCAGCGGGGGTCGTGATGGTTCGACCCGAGCAGCTCGACGTGCGCGTCCACGGCGACGGCGCCGAGGACGCGCAGCCGGGCGCGAGAATCGCGGGCCGCGTCGAGCACTGCCGCTACTACGGCCACGACGCGCTGCTGCGGATCACACCGGAGCAGCCCGGCGTCGGGTCGGCGCTGCTCGCCCGCGTGAACGGCGAGCAGGCGCTGCCTGCCGGCACGCGCGTGAGTGTCGGTGCACACGGGCACGCCACGCCGCTCGGGTAGCTCGGCTCGGGCGCGACTCCGCGAGACTGTCGCCATGCTCATCGCCCGGTGGCTGCTCGCAAGCGCATTCGTCGTAGCGCTCTGCAGCTGTGGTGCGGCCGCCACGCCGAGCAGCGAGCACCCGCCCACGGCGAGCGTTCCCGCATACGTCGTGGAACCTTTCAGCCACGAGCAGCAGCTCGTCGAGCAGGGCGCACACCTCGTCGTCTCCGACGGATGCGCCGCGTGCCACCTGTCCGCCCAGGGTAAGGCGATCGCCCCTAGTTTCGCCAGCTTCGCGGGGCACCGCGTCGAGCTGGCCGACGGGCACACTGCGGTGGTGGAAGAACACTTCCTGCGCGGAGGGCTGCTGGACCCGCGACGGATCGTGATCAGGGGCTACGCCGCGGCGCCGATGCTCGCCGCTGTGGCGCGCCTGCAGCTCGCCAAACACCCACAACAGGTCGCCGCACTGGCTGCGTTCATCGAGCAGGTGGGGCCCGAACCCGAATAGCCACACGCGGGGAGCCCCACGCGAAGCCCGCGGAGGCTGCGTCTAGCATCTGGCCATGCGCGGGCGCTGGGACTGGCATTTCGGGGATCGCGAGTCCCTGCACGAGCGAACGGACGCGCCGCCGCCGGCGCGGATGTCCGAACACGCGCGGCGGATTCAGATCCGCCGGCGCAGGATCGCGGCGGCGATCGTGCTCGCTGCCGCACTGCTGGCGCTGGTCGCGCTGGCGCCCGGCTCTGACTCGCACGGGCCCTCCGGGGCGCCGTCGAGCGCCAAGGCTCCCGCCGGCGGGCACTCCGCACACCCGGCCGTGGCGCACGCGCCGGAAGAGAGCCCGAGCGCGGCGGTCAAAGCGGTACTCGCGTACACGCCGTTCGTCAAAGAGGGCGGCGACCGCGGACGTGATATCGCGTTGACCTTCGACGATGGCCCAGGGCCCTACACGCCCGCCGTGCTCGGCGTGCTCGAGCGCCTGCACCTGCGTGCCACGTTCTTCGAGA
>Ga0210388_10000273_pt1 | contig 44825 bp, 33 predicted proteins | sample IncBWC19OmetaG_FD_155485 | JGI IMG/M metagenome (GOLD analysis project Ga0210388, IMG submission 155485) | Forest soil microbial communities from Barre Woods Harvard Forest LTER site, Petersham, Massachusetts, United States - Inc-BW-C-19-O ...
TCTCGAGTGCGACCGAGAGGCCGACAATGCCTCCACCCACGATGATGACGCCGTAACGCGAATCAGGCATGATCGATGATCATACCGCGACGGTGTCGGCACCACGCGTGTTTGACTATGGGCTGACGACCAGAGTTATAGAGGAAGGCGCTTGATGACTCAGTGTGCCCGACGTGCCCGTGACAGTGATGGAATAGGTGCCGGGTTGCGTGCCTTGCTGCTGCCCGCCGCTGCCTCCGCCGCCGTCGCCCCCAGTCCCACCGCCATTGCTTCCTCCACCTCCACACGATGGCAGCAAGAGTGCCAAAAAGAGCAATCCGAGCACAGAAGCTGGCAGCGTTCGCCTTGCACGCTTTCTAGTTGCCAGCAGTGCAAGTCCCGGCAGGGCCAGCGATAAGGGGTAGAAGAAGACAGCACGGTTCAGGCCGGAAGGAAAGAGGCTGGCCGAGCTGGAAGTGGTTGCAACGGTCATCACGACTGCGGCAGAGCTGTTGCCAGGAGTTACTGAGCTGGGAGTGAAACTGCAAAGCGCCGCAATCACTGGCGTGCTCGAACAGGATAGAGTCACGGCGTTGGTGAACGAAGCTCCGACGGACAGGACGCTGAAATTGTAACTGGCCGACTCTCCCGGCGTGATGGTCTGCGTGGTTGGCGTGAGCGAACTGAGAGTGAAGTCCTGATACACCGTAAGCGCGATCGTCAGTGTCGAACTGGGAGTTCCCGTGATGTCCTGGGAGTCGATGACGATGTTGTAGGTGCCGGACGCGGCGCTGTTCGGAACGTTGATCGTGGCAGTTACGGGAACAGAGGCTGCGGCCTTGATTACGATGGGATTCGCGGGACTGAGCGTGCATTGCGCGGCCGGCAGCGCGCTAGCGTTGCAGGTGGCGTTGACCTGACCGCTGTAGGAATTAGTGGAAGCAAAAGTGAGAGCCGCCGACACCTGGGCGGCGGGCGGGGAAGAAAGCGTTGCCGGACCCGTAATCAGGTAAGCGCCGACGTCGAACGGTACAGGAAGAGAATTCGTAATCGAACCCGATGTGCCTTGCACTGCGATCTGGTAACTGCCAGGGGTGAAGCTGGTTCCGTTGATGATGAGATTGACTGTGGCTGGAAATGTGCTGACCGACGATGGAGTGATGCTGCAACTGTTTGCTCCGAATGAATTTGCGCAGGTTAGGGTGACGGTGCCGTTGAATCCGTCCTGGGAGGAGATTGTGATCGGGCCGCTGCTACCAGTGCTGCCCTCCTTTACGTTGGGGAAAGCGCTGGGCTCGCTGAGAATAAAGTTTGGGTTCGTCGTGACCGTTATTGAAAACGAATTGGTCATCGGCGTGGGTTCCCCGGCGGTTGCAGCCTGCAGTGTGACGGTGTAATTGCCGGTTACCGTGGCTGCGGGAACGGTCACGGTCGCGGTCAGGTTCACGGGTGAGGCCGACGTGGGATTGACCGTTGCACTGGGAGAAAAAGTACACGTTGCACCGGAGATGGCGGGACTGAAGCTGCAGCTGAGGGCTACGCTTTGATTGAATGAACCCTGGGCTGTGAGTTGAAAACTTACGGGCGGGGAAATCGCGCCCCGCGGCTCAATCACGGTCGCGGGCGTCGGGGTGGTCAGATCAAGATTCACAACATGCAAAACGAGAGGCGTGACGTGGGTCGTCGTATTGGGATCGGAGCCAACGCCTTGCAGATTGAAGCTGTAGTCGCCGATAGTGTTGCCCGCTGTAACCGAGAATGCCGTGGCCGTCGAGGCAAGAGTGAAGCTCGGCGGGTTCGGGGTGCACGGACTGGGCGGGCTGGTCGTCCCTGCGGTGCAGCTTAAGTCAACCGAGCTGTTGTATCCGTTCACTGCCGTTACCGTGCCGTTGAATGTGGGCGTGGTTCCGGCGAAGGCAGTCAGCGGATTGTTTGAAACCGCGATCTGGAAATCCGGCGTAGCGATCAAGTTGAATTGCCACACGCCGCGGCCGTAGGTGGAAGCGCGTATAAGCTTCTGGCCGCCGGAGTTGAAAAGCGCCAGCGCGGTGACCGCTACGTTGGGCAGGAACCCGCTTTGTTGGCTGCTCGCGCTGGGTCCGAGTTCAGTCCATGCGGGAGCGGACGTCGAGCTTTGGAAAACGCCGACGTCCGAGCCCACATAAACCATGTGTGCGATCGGGTCAACGACCACTGCGTTCACCGGAGAATCCGGAAGAGCGCTGGCTCCGGCCCCGGTGAAATCGATCCAATTCATGCCGGCATTCGTGGTCTGCCAAACGTGTCCCGGGCCGCCTTGTCCGGGAACGGCAGTGAATCCCATCACGGTGACGTAGGCGGTGTTGCCGGTGGGGTCTGACGAGTCAATGGCGACGCTGGAAATCGGGAACTGATTGGGATTGATGCTGCTGCCTCCCGGGGCGTTCAGCGTTGTGTTCGCGAAGTTTGAAACCGTTCCGGAAACAGCAGTCGCGTTGGTGGTGACCCAGACGTTTCCGCCGACGGGCGTCGATAATTCGTTCGGACCGAAGCCGTCAGTGGTGGCATAAATCACTTCAGAACCACTTGCGCTAGTGTGGCCGCCTGCGGCAAGGGCGCGCACAGTATTGACCTCGGTGCCCGCGCAGGTGCCCGTGCCAAAGCTTTCGAAGTTCAGGCTCAATGCAGTGTATGCGCCGCCAGAGCGCGGTCCGCTCCACACCCGGCACGTTCCTACGAGCAACGAGGTGGTTGATTGGGGATCGAGAATGTAGGGGAAGTAGAATGATCCATCATCGCCCCCCACGCTCCCGCTGCTGACGACAACCTGAAAGGAACTGTCGTTGCAGTTCACCCCGGAGGAACATTCCTGGATATTCAACGTGCCTCCTCCCGTATCCGGATTTGAAGCAAACCAGTTGTCTGTGTTGGGATCGATGGCATTGTAGCCGCCGTCGCCGCCCAGCACATTTCCCCAACTTGCACTCGTTAGGGCCGCCGCGGTTGCGGGGGAGCCGTTATCCTGCGTGCCTCCTAAAAGCGTGTTGGGATCGGTGGCATGTTGGGAGAAGCTGACGAACTGCGTCATGGAGCCAAGGTTTTGATTGAGGTCGTCGAATTGATTCGTGCCGGAACACGAACCTGTGGAGAGGCCTGTGAATCCGTTCAGCGCACGGTAAATGCCGCCGTCATTCGCGAAATACATCAGGTCTGCTCCGGACGACGGGATCGCATATGCAAGAGCGTGCTGATCAGGATGGACATGCGCGAGTGCTGATAACGGGTCGCAGCCATAGACGTGCGTGAGATTCATGAACGGCACGCCGGAGCACGCAGGGTTGCTGGCATTGATCGAGCATTTGTAGAGGTTGATCGCGCCGGCGTAGAGATCTGTGGCAGACGCACCGTTGGGAACCGCCAGCAGTTCCAGGTTGTAGAATCCCTGCTGCACGCCGCAGCCATCGGAATCGCCGCAATTGAGGATTCCGCCGTCGCTTATTTGGGTCCACGATGCGCCGCCGTTCACGCTCTGCCAAATGCCTTGATCCAAGGGCTCGCCCGCGGAGTTCAGCGAAACGAACCACACGTACATCTCATTGCGTCCCGGCACGACGGAGATTTCACCGCGATAGATCGGACAGGTCGTAACGTAGTTTTGCGGGCACGCGGTTGTGCTAAGCAAGCCTGCAGCGCCCGGCTGGGCGGTGAGGCGCGTCCAGGTCAGACCATCCGGCGAAGAGTAGAAACCGTGATAACGCTCCGCCGCAAAAAACAGACCGGCTGCGGCGTTGTACACCACCGAAGTTGCTGAGGTCGCCTCGCTCACTGCAGAGAAGAGAGCATCGTAAGTCCATGTCTGGCCGGCGTCGGTGGAGGTGTAGAGGCCCCGGTAAGTGCTGGCGGTCAACGCGCCGGCGGATACACCTTCCGACGTTGCCGCCATGGCTGCGACCACCGTGCTGGTTTGTCCACTCGCCGTGCTGAAGGCCATGCGCGTAGCACCCAGGCCACTGAACGAGTAAGTGCCGTTGTTCGCAGTGGAGATCAAAGTCCAGGTGTTGCCGCCATCGGCAGAGCGCAGAATGCCAAGCCCGAAGTAAGAGTCGGCGGAATTATCAGCTTCACCTGTGCCTGCCAGCACCACGGTTTGGGTAGGATCGGAGTTTCCCGGCTGAATCGCGATCGACCCGATGGAGAGTGTTGCCTGGTCGTCGGTGATCGCGGTCCAGGTCACGTTGTTGGCTGTGGTTGTGGCAGCGTTCGTGGACTTCCACACTCCTCCCTGAGCTCCACCGATATAAACCGTATTGCCGGTGCGATCCGCGGGGTCGATGGCCACCGCGGTGGCTCGTCCGGAAACCTGGTCGTAGTTCTGAAATCCGTTGCCTGTGGCATCGGAGGCTAGTGGCACTGGGCCAAGCGGTGTCCACGCGCCAGACGACAGTGCAGGTTGAGAATCCGTATACGCCGCCTGAGTGCGAGCCAGTCGAGCGGCGCGGGCTTGCATTTTTGCTTGATAAGCTCGATAGCGCAACTCAGCGGAAGACTTTCCCGGAACCACACGGCCGCGCAGAAACCATTCTGAGCGCTCTTGCATATGATCGGCATCCGCGTCAGCGATCGGCGCCTCGGCCGCAGTTTTCTTGGCGCCTTGTGCCTGTGCGATGGAAAGCAACGAAAATGGCAAGACCGCGAGCAGGGAAGCACGAACTACGCGGCAGAACCCAGGAGAGGCCATGGATACTTAGCTACGAGGCAAGTATCAAAGGGCCAAAGAGAACAAGCAATCAAAAACCCGCACAAATCTGAACTGAGGACCATTCCGGGAATAAGAAGTACAATCTCCATCGTGTTCTCGGACTCGCTTCTATCACGATTGCTTCGAGGTATGTCATCAATGACGAAGTTCCGGCTTCTATCCGGCGGTTTGATTGCTTTTCTGGTGTTGGGCTGTGGGGTTTCGATCCCGCGAGCCGAATCTGCCGACCGCGAGATCAATGTTGCGGCGGCCGCGGACTTAAGCGCTGCCATGCAGGAAGTGGCTGCCAACTATGAAAAGCGCACCGGCGTCGTCGTAAAGCTTTCTTTCGGCGCATCCGGCGCGTTGACCCAGCAGATTCAGAACGGTGCACCATTTGACGTTTTCTTTTCCGCGGACATGGATTATCCCCGGCAGTTGATTGCCGGCGGCCAGGCCGATGGAGCAACGTTATATCGTTATGCGGTGGGGCAGTTGGTGTTATGGGTTCCGCAGGATTCGCCGCTCGATGTCGAGCACAAGGGCATGGACGTTTTGCTCGATCCGTCGGTGAAGAAAATTTCAATGGCGAATCCGCAGCATGCGCCGTACGGGCGCGCAGCCGTGGCTGCGCTGAAGCATTATGGTTTGTATGAGAAACTCGGTGACCGGCTGGTGTTGGGAGAGAATGTGTCGCAGGCAGCGCAGTTTGTGGAATCTGGCAACGCGCAGGCCGGGTTCGTGGCTCTGGCTCATGCCATGGCGCCAGCGATGCAGGGTAAGGGGAGATACTGGGTCGTCCCGGCCGAGGCATATCCGGCGCTGGATCAAGGTGTGGTGTTGATCTCGCGCTCACCTCATCCGGAGGATGCGGCGGCGTTCCTGGGGTTTATCAAAACCGAGGAAGCGGCTGGGATGCTGCGGCGTTATGGATTCACCTCGCCTGACCTGAAATACAAACTGAAGTAGGGAACTGCACCACAAAACAATGGCTATCGATTGGCAGGCATTTCGACTCACGATTGAACTGGCGGTGGTGGTATCAGCCGTCCTTTTGGTGGTCGGGCTACCTTTGGCCTATTGGATCGCCTTCTCGCGCCGACGCTGGAAATTTCTTGTGGAGGCGCTGGTTGCCTTGCCCATTGTGCTGCCGCCGACTGTGCTCGGGTTTTATGTGCTGGTCGCCCTCGGTTCGCGGAGCCCTTTGGGCCGCTGGTGGCAGTCTATGACGGGACACACTCTGGCTTTCACTTTCACAGGACTGGTGATCGGCTCCATTCTCTACAGCCTGCCGTTTGCGGTGCAGCCTTTCGCGGCTTCGTTCTCGTCGGTCGATCGCAAACTGCTGGCAGCCTCGGCCACACTGGGAGCCTCACCCTTGCGCACCTTCTTCCGAGTGGTAGTTCCGCTCTCCGTGCCTGGTCTGGTCGCGGGCGTAGCCCTGGCGTTTGCTCACACCATGGGTGAATTTGGGGTGGTGCTGATGGTTGGAGGCAACATTCCCGGTGTGACGCGCACGGTTTCCATCGGAATCTACGATCAAGTACAAGCTTCCAACTACGCTTCAGCGAATGCCATGGCGTTGTTGCTGCTAGTCTTTTGTTTTGGAGTTCTTACTTTGGTCTACGGGCTGCACCGGAGGACCCGGCATCAAGCGATGGCGAATCGCGAAGTATGGGCGATTGGTCCAGTCAAATAAGCGAACCTCGATGCCCACTCCTGCGGAACCAGCCAACCCACGACCAGCCAAACCACGACCCGCGAATCCAACCCTGAGCGCACGCATTCGCAAGAGCTTTTCTGCCACCGAGCGCCCGTTCTCGCTCGATGTGGATTTCAGCGCCGCGTCCGGATTCAACATACTGTTCGGTCCTTCAGGATCGGGCAAAACCACGCTGCTCGACTGTGTGGCGGGTCTGGCTGTTCCCGATGCAGGGAGAATTGTCCTGGGTGAGCGAGTGTTATTCGACGCGGGCTCGCGCGTCAGCATTCCGGTCGCTAAACGCGGCGTGGGATACGTCTTGCAGGATCTGGCACTATTCCCGCACCTGACGGTCGAGCAGAATACGGAGTACGGTCTGGCGCATTTGCCGCGATCAGTGCGCCGGCAGCGGACCGCGACGATGCTGCAGGAGTTCCACATCGAGCACTTACGCGAACAGCCTCCTGGAGAGATCTCGGGCGGCGAGCGCCAGCGTGTAGCCCTGGCGCGAGCTTTGGTGACCGACCCATGGGTGCTCCTGCTCGATGAACCTCTGGCGGCGCTGGACGCCCCTACCAAATCGAAGATCATCGAGGATCTACGGCGGTGGAATCAGGCGCATCGCATCCCGATTCTTTATGTCACGCACGCGCGCGAGGAGGTGCTGGCGCTCGGCGAACGCGTGCTGGTGATGGAAGAAGGCCGCATCATCGCGCAAGGTGCACCGCATGAGGTGCTGGGCGCTCCTCTCCAGGAGACCGTGGCGCAATTGGCGGGTTTTGAGAACATCTTCGACGCAGTCGTTGAATCCGTACATGAGGATCGCGGCACAATGCTTTGTCGAATCACTACCTCTCGTCTGCCTGGCAGCCATGAGGACAGATCCGTTCTGCTGGAGACGCCCTTGATCCGGGCAGAGGCAGGCGCACGCTTGCGGGTGGGAATTCGTGCCGGCGACATTCTGCTGGCCGTCGCTGAGCCGGTGGGACTGAGCGCGCGCAATATCCTTCCCGGGCGGCTGGTGTCCATGGAACGGCGCGACATGACGATTGGCGCGCGCGTGGATTCCGGCATAGAGATGGAAGTCCATCTGACGCTTGCGGCGCGTGACGCCCTGGACCTTGCCGAGGGCCGCGAGGTATGGCTGGTGATCAAAACTCATTCCTGTCATTTAATGCGGCGCTGACTTATAATGCCGTTGCGCCCGCTGACTTGGAGCGAAGGTGGCGCAAGCCCACCGAGTCCAGACGCGCAGCGGTCTCCTACATCGGTTGCCGGAGTTGTTTCTTGAAATCTACGCCTCAACTTCTCTCAATTGGTTCTGCCGGGCGCCTGCTCGCTTGCGCCGTCGCATTCTGTTTCTGTAGCAGCCCCCTAGCGCAGGGACAGGGAGATTCCTCACAGCCTTCGCAGGGACTGCCTTTTCTCAACACAGGTGCGGATTCCGTGATGTCACAAATCGACATGGTGGAACTGTACGTCGAACAACAAAACAAGCACACCAAGTTTCTGGAGGAGCAAAAATTAGCAGATAAGAAACTGATCGATTCCGGCGTCGTGTCAGCGCTCGATCTCGATGCCCCGAATGGCGCGATAGAGGATTTCAACCGCGCTCGCACGTTATTGAAGGCGCAGAACTCGAAAGAGGCAATCAAGCAGCTGCAAAAAGCGATTGCGGGGTATCCCAAATTTGTTTCAGCCCATGTCGGTCTGGGGCTCGCTTATGTCGATCAGGAAGACCCGGTTAAAGCCAAGAGTGAATTTGAAACAGCTGCCAAACTGGACGATAAATTTCCCGGATCGTTCCTGCATCTCGGTCGCCTAGCCTTGTCGCAAAACGATTTTCCGGCTGCGGAATCCGCACTGGAAAAAGCTGCTGCTCTACAGCCCAAAGACGTCAACATTCTCTCGGTTCTGGCGTATGCGCAAAACGGAACCCATCAATACGGGCACGCTTTGGAAACGGCCCAGTTGGTGCATACGCTTGACCACAAGGGAATGGCGAATGTGCACTACGTGGCTGCGTCCGCCGCCATGTCTCTGAAGGATTTCGAAGCCATGGAGCGCGAACTGAAACTCTTCCTGAGCGAGGACCCCACCAATGCTTTCGCTCCAGTTGCGCGCAAGAATCTGGCTGCCCTTGAGCATAACAAGGCAGTTCGGGCGGCAGGTGCCGCCAATTCTCTGTCCGCAACAACAGTGTCCGTTTCGCAGGCGCAACAAACCTTCCCCAACACTGACAGATTGAAGGCGCAGCTCGCGACATTGGGCGATGAATCCGATTCCTGCGACGACTGCGGCGCCTTAGCCGAGGCAGACGCTCCCAAATTGGGAGGCGACAGTGGCGCCGTCTCGGATGCGCCCCGGAACGTAGCAAGGGGGGCTGGCGGTGTCTGGACCATTCGCAAGAACGTGGACGATGTGGCCCTGTTTTTCTCCGTTAGCAGCCATGGACACATGGTGAACGATTTGGAAGCGTCCAACATTAAGATCCGCGATGACAACAAACCTCCGGCAAGAGTCGTGCAATTTGCACCCCAGTCCAAACTTCCTTTGCGTCTGGCTCTGCTAGTGGATACCAGTGGTTCGGTGCATAACCGATTCTCCTTCGAAAAGAGCGCCGCGACTAAGTTCGTGCAGAAAGTGCTAAGCAATCCCGCCGACCTTGGGTTCATAGCAGGATTTGCCAGCGAGCCCAGCGTAACCCAGGATTTCAGTGCGGACCCAATCGAACTGGGAAAGGGGATCGACAATCTCGCAAACGGAGGCGGAACGGCCCTCTTTGATGCAGTTTTATTCGCGTGCAGAAAGCTGGGAGCATATCCCGATGATGAGCGGGTGGCGAGGGTCCTGGTGATCCTGAGCGACGGCGAGGATAATTCCAGCCATGGCACCCTGAAGCAAAGCATAAGAGTTGCAGAGAAAACGGGCGTGACGATTTACACCGTTAGCACGAAAGAGGGCCTTGGCGACAAGACGGATGCTGACAAGGTGCTGGAAGTACTGGCAGAACGCACCGGAGGGGAAGCGATGTTTCCCGGAGATTTGCGCACCCTGGGTTCGTCCCTCGACAAGCTGCGCGATTTGATCCGGAGCCGTTACTTCATTGCTTACAAACCCGCCGATTTCCAGCCGAACGGAAACTATCACACCATCAGCATCATCGCCGAGAAAAACGGCAAGCATTTGCAAGTCCGCGCTCGTAAGGGCTACCACGCTCGCCTCGAAGCGAGTCCCAACTAAGCGGAGAGCCGGAAGCTTCCTCCACCCGGTCCATCTCAATCACGGCAACCCACTGGCCCGGCCGCTGTTCGGAAAATACGATGTGGCCTCCGAGAATCTGCGCCACGGCGGCAGGTGGGAGGTCGCGGTGAAATCCGAAGAAGCGAGTCTTCAGTTCCGTCCAAGCCCGCCAGTGATCCCATACTGCCGGTCCGGGCTCGTATTTCGTGGAGAAGACCAGCGCTACCTGATAGTTCGAGCGAGAGGCAGCGGCAAGCACTTCATCGATCGAGAAGTTCTCTACACGAACGACGCGCATCGGCCGCGTAATATAACCAAGCCAGGGCCGGGATATTTCGTCCGAGGCAGGCCATGCCGTAAGCACCCGCGCCATGGGGTAGCGAGCCTCCAGGAAGTGCTCGCCATCTTCGTGCAGCACGATGTAGTTTCGATAGGCGAGATTGTCCTCCAGTGAGAAGCCATACGGAGGGTTCCAGAACCAGGCCACAACGAAAGCGATCGCCACACAAGCAACAGCCGTCAGCCAATAATGCACCCTGCGCCAGAGCGTTGAGACCGAAACAATGATGACGAGAGGAACGGCTGGAAGCATATAGCGAGCCAGAACGGCGCCGCCGATCAGCGCCATCGCAACCGCATAAGCCAGCATGACAACATAGAAAACCATTTGTACCGGGATGCTAATCCGCGGGCGCTCGCCAGACGAATCGCGCCGTGGTGGCAGCAGACACATCGCCACCAGCATCGCCAGCGTCAAAAGCCACAAGTGGAGATATCCGCTGATCTGCCAAAGCCGCATGGCCAGCGCAAAAAGAAACCGCGTGGAGCTGAGAGTCGCAGCCACGTTGTAGCGGAAGAACTCTGGATTACCGAAGACGTATCCGGTGCGCGCGTAGTGATAGGCATACCAAAGAGCAAGCGGCATCGCGGGGATCAGCAGCGAGACTATTCGCCGCACGGAGCTGCTTGTCGATTCGAGGTCCTCGTTCTCCAGCCAAAGTTTGCGCAGCGAGCTCTTATGAGCGAGCAGGCCTAGGATCCCCCATCCCGCGAGGGCTATGGGGGCTAGAATCGCAGTCTCTTTCGCCAGTGCTGCCAGCGCGAACCAGAACGCCGTCGCGATGGTTTCACCTTCCACATACGCCGCGAGACCCCAGAAGGTGAACCCAGCGGCGGCCAGATCTACCTGCGCCAGAGAGCTTTGCGCGAAGAACACAGGATACAGAGCAGTACAGAGCGTCGATGCGATCGCAACCTGCGTGTTGGCGACGCGCTCGGCTAGTCGGAACAAACCGAGAAGCGAGAAGGCCGCGATCACCAGCATCGCAGTCCGGGTAACCAGAGGAGCGTAGCCCACCACCTTCCACCAGAGCGCAAGCCAAGCCATCACCAGCGGCGGGTGCGCGTTTGAAACCGTAGATTGGGGAGTCAGACTTCCCGTGAGCAGGAGATCACGTGCGGCTGGAACGTAGTAACCGCCCTCGTCCCAGAAGTAAGGCAAGCGCAATAGAGGCGCGTGAAGCAGAAAGATAAATACAAAGATGACGGCAAACACCAGGGCCAGGTAAGCGCCCGACCATCGAACTGGGCTACTCCGGTCAGACCGGTAATCTCTCAGAATCCCCCCTAGTGCACCGGTCCAGTAGGAGTCAGGCGCGGGTCGAGCTTAATCTCGCCAAAAGCGCTCTCGTAGCCGGCCACGTTCTGCTGGAGCAGTCCCAGCAGTGCCTTGGCCTGCTGCGGGCTGAGGTAAATGCCCTGGAAGTTGCGAATCTCGACTTGAGCTTCGGTCTGCTGTTGCAGGGTGCCGAACACCATGAAGAAGTCCCAGACGTTCACCCGCATCTGCACGCTGTTGGCATAGGCCTCGCGGTAGTCGGGAGCATTGACCAGCTTGACATTAGGTTGCGCAGGAAGGCTCATAGAAAAGCAGTGTAATGACTTAGGGGGCGCGAAGGGAAGGCGGGCGCTGGAAATTCTCTGTTTGAGGAGAAGACTACGGGTGAAAGCGATCGACCCGGGCTACCTCCGACCGACAAAAAATGTCATTCGGTTTACATCTTTCTGGCTTTGTGGCCCCGAAGAGGGTGCCGCGAAAGGTCATGGACGTTAGCTACTTTGCTGAAACCAAAGGAGTTGTAGGATGTCACTACAGGTCTCGTCTGGCGTTCAAAGTGCGAGACTTGAAGCGTTCCTAAATTGGATTTTCTGGCGAGCACTCTATGACTCATAATCCCGATCACGGGGTCACTGAAGAAATCATTCTCCCCGACAACCTGCTCCCTCTGGGATCTGTGCTGGGCGAGGGAGTCACCCCGCTCGATGTCAGCATGGTGCTGGCGAAAGTGTTCAAGGTACAGTACGCGGAGGTCGCTCTGCTGCGCCTTGAGGGCGGCCTGCTCAAGTTTATTTTTCCCGAGCACCTGCGAACCACCGGAGCGATTCCGATTTCGAGCAAAGCGGTCGCGGCCCACACCGCGTTGAGCAAGAAGGCCGAGATCTTCAACAATTTTGCCCGGGTAAAGCATGCCAGTATCTTCGAAACCATCAAGCCGGTTGGCTCCGAAACCGAAGAACTGGCGCCGCCCGCGCCTATACAGAAGCTGATGTCGGTGCCGATTCTGGATCACAAATCGACGGTGCTGGGCGTCATCCAAATCTCACGCAAGGGAGTGGATCCGCGCTTCACGCAGGATTTCAGCCGCGAGGATCTCCACGATCTGGAACTCGCCGCCGGAGTGCTGGCTGCTTCGCCGGTGATGCTCGAGAACTAAAGCGGGGCTTCGGAAATTCAAGTGGTCGCCCGCCTCGATGGGTCGGCGGCCACTTTTGTTTTTAGCTCTTGTAGTGCTGAAATCAGTTAGTGGTTTTAATCCTTGAGCCCGGTTACTTTTCCGCGCAGGACGGTGATTGAAGCCTTCGGCAGAGTAAACGAAGTCTGCGGTGCGGCTGCGATAATCGTCGCGACTGGCGGATGATCTGGGTCTGCATGACTGTTGGGGCCGTCGTTAATCCACAGATACTGCTCGCTTCCGAAAGTCACGAATGTGACCGGTCCGGAAAAAGAAACATTCTGTTTGCTCCTGGAATCCTCAAACTGCACTCGCACCGTGTGTGGATTGGTCTCGTCGCGGTTCACCAGCATCAGAGACCAATTTCCGTCGGGACGATGCACCGCATACGAAGTAACCAGCGCATTGCCCTGAGAGTCCGCAATAGCAACGGAAGAAGGGAACATATGATGCACCCCAGAGCGATGCTGCACCCATTCCAGGTTAATCATGTGAGCCGCGAAGTAAGGTGATGTGTATCCCTTGATGTCGTAGCCTTGATCAGAACCGCCTTCATCGGCAACAAAATTTGACCACGACGCCCAGCCTAAGCAAGTTTTCTGAATACCTTGCGGCTGAATCGGAGAGTGATAGAACGCAGCCCCTCCACCCTCAAAGAATGAGCCCACATTGTCTGCCAGCCACAGCGCGGCAAAGATTGTGGTCATGGGCCCGGTGAGTTCGGCGGCGAGATGATTCTCCGTCACCATCAGCGGAACTTCTTTGGGAACGCCGTCGTCCCTCCACACCTGCAGGATGTGCTTCATCAACTGAGGCTCGGTATAAAGAGTTTTCCAGGTGATCGTACAGGCATCAAACGGATAGTGCTCAAACGACACGAACGCCAGGTCGGAGATGCGGCCGTGCGCCTTTAAGTAATCGACGAAGCGTCCCATCCACGAAATCCGGCCCTGCGCGTCGGGCCAGACGCGAATGTCCTCATTCACCCCTTCGAAGATTGGCCCGCCCAGTTTGAGTTTCGGATCGACCTTGTGAATCGCCGCAGCCCACTGAATGTATAGCGCGGCATAGTCTTCCGGCATGGCGTGCTTGCCATCCGGCTCCTCACCCAGTTCGACGTATCCGAGGTTATAGCCACGCTTCTCGACATAGGCGATTTCAGCGGCAGCATCGTCCGGCGTGCCGTAAAGCATCGTCACCGGAATCATCGCGGGAAGATTGTTGGTCAGTCCGCTGGTAAAGAAGAGGTCAAAGCCGCTGTGCTGATAACCGCCCGTCGCGTTCACGTCCGCAGCCGAGTGCCAGGGATCAATCGAAGAGGAGGCGTAAGTGGTCGGCCTTTCACTCATACTCTTCTGGACCTCGGCAAACGCGCCGCTGGAATCGACAGTTCCGACGCGGATCGACTGAATGGCGTATCCCACACAGTTGCGGACGTCGTCCGATCCATGCAGATCACAGGTATTCGAAGATTCCGTCATCAACACGCGCACATACTGCGTGTCGATGGGCATGTCGGCGAGCTTCAAATTCACCGTTCCACCTTGCGCGTTTTTTATCGCTCCGGCGGAAAAAGTCTTCCACTCACCCTGCGGACCCTCATCGAAGTCGAGAGCGCGTTTTCCCACCCAGTACTCGACCTGATAGGTCGTCGCATACGGGCTGGCCCAGGCGATGCGGACGGCGTTCACCGGCTTCTCCGTCTGCAGATCGACGATCACCCATTGCGGATGCAGCGCGTCGCTTTCTCCTGTGAACTTGCTGGTGAGATACGGATTGCTTTTCCAGTAGCTGAGATTTGGTCCTTGCAGCGGCCGGTCGCCGCTGGTCGAAAAACCGCGATGCGGCAGCGCGTAAGAGAGAATGTAACGCAGCGGCTCCTTGAGCTCAGTGCTCCCAGTAAAATACCCGCTCTTGTGCGCCGGATCGCTCCACGTTCCGTTCTCAGTCCAATGCCACGCCGCCATCCGCAGCTCAGAATTGTTGCGATAAGTAATCGGACCCCAGCCCGCCGAAAGCGACTCCTCGATGATGTGCGGGGTATAAACCTTGTCGATCCCGTCGTGCGAAAGAACATCGATGGAACTGCCAAGAGCGCTGTCGGGATCGAAGGAATTAATGGCGTGGCCAGGCGTAGCATCGACGTGAACAGTCGCCATCTGCGGTTCCGCGGCGGACGCCGATTGCGCAGGCGCAGGAGCGCCGTGCACGACCACAGAAAGCACAGCGACTGCAAAGACAGACCTGCTCAAAAGCTTTTCAGCCTCGCTCTGTAGCAACTTCCACCTCGTAGAAAAATCAAGCCGCATCGCACTCCTCCAGCTTGTTGCCTACCTCAGGAAAGATATTCACTCTCTAACGCGGAAGGCCGGCTTTTTCCAGGATTTGCCCCCGGGCAGCACGCACCGCCTCTACCAATTCGCGAGCCGCTTGCGTGATCTTCGCCAGATTCCCCTCGCGCAGAGCCGCTGCATTGATCAGATCTCCACCCACGCCCAGTGCAAATGCTCCGGCGGCAATGTAGTCAGTCGCGTTTGAGGCACTCACTCCGCCCGTCGGAATCAGCGCCACGTTTGGAAACGGCCCCCTCAACGACTGCAAATACTTGGCGCCGCCGACATTGCCGCAAGGGAAAATCTTGATCAGTTTCGCTCCGTTGTCTTGAGCATGCATGAGCTCGGTGGGAGTCAGTGCTCCGGGGATCGCCAACTTGGCGCACGCCTGCGCCACCGCAAGCACGTGGGTCGACATTCCCGGACTCACCAGAAACTCGGCACCGGCGCGAATGCATTGCTCGGCTTGTTCGCCCGTCGTAACCGTGCCCGCCCCGATCAGCGCGCTGTTTCCATGCTCACGAACCACGTGGCGAATCACTGAGGTCGCGTTTGGAACCGTCATGGTTATTTCAAGAATCGGAATGCCGCCAGCGCAGATGGCTTCCACAGCCCGGGTCGCGTCTTCAACCGTTGCAGCCCGCACCACCGGTACAATGCCAATCTCGCCGATCCTGCGAATCACGTCCTCAATCGTCATATTTTCGTCTTGTGCCCACTCCGCTCAAGAGCCCGCTCAAAAATCTGTTCCAACACTGATTCTTGATCTGCAATGCTGTCAGCGCGCGATTCGTGCCGTTTGTGCATTCATCGCTTGCAACACTTCATCTAGCGTCGCCATCGTAGTGTCGCCGGGCGTGGTCATAGCCAGCGCGCCATGCGCCGCACCGCAATCGACGGCCCACTGCGGGCCTTTCCCCGATAAAAATCCGTAAATCAACCCAGACGCAAAAGAGTCGCCTCCGCCCACGCGGTCGTAAATTTCCAGATTCTCGCGAACCCGTGCCGCGTAGAACTCGCCATCGTAGTAGCACATCGCTCCCCAGTCGTTCAGCGTCGCCGATTTCGCATGGCGAAGAGTCGTCCCGATGAGCGCGAGGTTGGGATATTCCTGCACCACTCTTTCGATCATTTTTTTGAAATTGTTCGGATCAAGCTTGGAGTGCTGTTCGTCGAGACCTTTCACCTCAAATCCCAGAGCGGCGGTGAAATCTTCTTCGTTTCCGAGCATCACATCCACCAACGGCGCAATCCGCCGGTTCGTCTCCTGGGCCTCGGCTTTTCCCCCAATGGACTTCCACAGTGACGCTCGGTAGTTCAGATCGTAGGAAACGATCGCTCCAGCCCGCTTTGCTGCTGCCATGGCGTCCTGAGCGACGAGTGGAGTGGTCGCAGAAAGCGCACAAAAGATTCCCCCAGTGTGAAACCAGCGCGTGCCGTCTTTACGGAAAATTTGCTCCCAATCGATTTCGCCAGGTTTCAGTTGTGAGATGGCGGTATGACCACGATCCGAACATCCCAGCGGCGCGCGCAGGCCGAAGCCTCTCTCGGTAAAATTCAGCCCGTTGCGGACTGTCCGCCCCACGCCGTCGAAAGGCACCCAGCGTACATATTTCTGGCTAACGCCTCCCTGCAGCATCAAGTCTTCAACCAGTCGTCCAATCGGATTGTCCGCAAGAGCCGTTATAACCGCCGTGTCCATCCCAAAGGTGCGCCTCAGGCCGCGAGCAACGTTGTATTCGCCTCCACCCTCCCACGCATGAAAATGACGAGTCGTCGAAATACGCTCGTCACCTGGATCGAGCCGCAGCATGACTTCACCAAGGCTAACCAGATCCCACAGGCAGCCATTCTTCGATTTGATATTCAGCTTCGCCATAATCTGACTTTACGAACTCGCGCGCGCCGCAGTCGATGGGGTCTTGTCGGGCGTACGTTTAGAGTCCTGAATCTGCGCCGCGCCAGTGTCCACCGGAAAAACTCTGAGTCGTCGCGTCGGATCCACCACCAGCCAACTCGCCGCCCCGACGACGCACAATCCAGCTGCCACCAGAAATGAAGTCGTCCAGCCGAATCGGGCAGCGATCCAGGGAGTGAGAGTAGCCGTGATCGCGGCTCCAATCTGATTTCCCATGTTCATGAAACCTGACACAGAACCTGCGGACGCCCCGGCAATGTCGACCGTCACCGACCAGAAAGAACTCTGCGAGAGATAAAGTGAACCAGCTCCGCCCGCGAGTACCACGCTAGCCAGCCGTGCGCTTTGTACCTGCGAACCCCAGGCGATGAATACCCCGGCTGCGGCGATCGCGAAAACTGCAACGCCGCATCGGCCAACTCGCGGCCCCAGCCGCTTGCTGAGCCGGTCGTTGATAGCTCCTCCCACAACGCTGCCCGCCAGCATGGCCACAGGGGGCAGCATGGTGTAGAGCGCGCTTGCTTTCAAATCCAGGCCCCGTACTTTGGAGAGATAGCGATAGAACCAGCTAAAGAAAATCCAAGCCACGTAGCCGTAGCAGAAATAGCTCAGCGTAATGGCCCAGACTTCTTTGCTCTGGATCACGCGCCGCCAGGGCACGAGGGCCTTCGGGTCATTCCTCGGACCATCTTGCGTCAGCCCTGAGCGAATGACGGCCAACTCAGCGGCGGATACGCCAGCATGTTCCCCCGGCGAGTCGCGAGCCATCACGAACCAGACCACTCCGGCAGCAAATCCAATGATGGAGCACACCCAGAACGATGTCCGCCAGCCGTAACGAACCATGATTTGTGTGATGAGAAGCGGGGTGAGACCCGCGCCCGCTCCTACCCCGGCGAAGATCCAGCCGTTCGCGATGCCGCGTTCCGAGGTCGGAATCCAGCGCGCAATAAATTGATTGGCGGAAGGATAAATCACCGCCTCGCCTGCGCCCAGAAGAAATCGGACCACGACAAAAATAAAAATAGCGCCTGTAATCTTCGCCGGGACCATCGCGGTAAGAGAGGTAAACACTCCCCACCACAAAACGCCGCCAGCCAGCACCCGGCGTGGTCCGAAGCGGTCGGCTAACCTGCCGCCAACCGTCTGGAACAGCGCGTAGCCGAACAGCATGGCACTGAACACCGGGCCCATCTGCACATCGCTCAGATGGTAGGACTCAGCGATAGGCCCCACGGCGATCGAAATGTTCACCCGGTCGAGATAAGATACGGCGCTGAGCACGAACAGCCAGAACACCAGAAACCAGCGGACATGGCTTGTTCTCGCACCGTTCATCACTGACTCTCCGTCTTGCCGCGCCGACGACCATATGATATTTTCGCGCTCGCGACGTAACTCGTTTTCTGTCTTGAAGTCGTTCTCGGAGTCCTATGAAAAAAGCCGTCTTCGTTGCAGTTCTTATAAGTTGCATCGCGCTTTCCGCGCCGGCCAGCGCACAACTCGACCTCTTCTCGAAAAACCAGCGCATCGAATTCACTCCGGACTGGCACGGCGACCGTTTCCCGGACGGTCGACCGAATGTTCCGGATTCGGTTCTGTCCCGCCTGAAAGACGTCACCGCCGACGAAGCCTGGGACGTTCTGCAAGACGCCGGCTACCGCAACCAGTTCGAAGGCGGCTGGAAGGTGATCAATCCCGGCCAAAGGCTCGTGGGCCGCGTCGTGACCGCCGTGTTCATGCCGCGACGCCCCGACGTCGATTCCGTGATCCAAGCCAATGGCAAAAAGGAAAACCGCATCGGAGACGAGAACTCCTGGATCATTGACATTCTGAAACCGGGCGACGTTCTGGTCGTCGATCTGTTCGGAAAAATCCGCAACGGCACCATCGTCGGCGACAACCTCTCGACCGCCATTTACGCCAAGAGTCACAATGGATTGATCGTGAACGGAGCAGTTCGAGACGTCACCGGTATTCAGGAAATTCCCGGCTTCCAGGTGTACACGCGCGGCGTCGATCCCTCCGCTCTTGAGAACGTCATGCTCACCGGAATCAACGTCCCCATCCGGATCGGAGACGTAACCGTGATGCCGGGCGACATAGCGATCGGCGATCCCGAAGGCGTGACCTTCGTTCCCCCGCAACTGGCAGAGAAACTGGCTGACGAAACAGAAATGGATCACCTGATCGACGAATGGGGTCACACGATGCTTCGCGAGGGCAAATACACTCCAGGTCAAATCGACGCCAAGTGGACCAAAGAGATGGTCGAGCAATTCAACGCGTGGCTCGAGAAAAAAGGATCCAAACTCCACCTGCCGGTGCAGTGAAGGCCTTGATCCGATCTCATGAACGCTGCATTTGCTGAGTTTCAAGAGTCCCCTAAGTCCATCCCCTCACTTCGCCAGGGCGGCGGCGATGCAATTGATCTCCACCAGAGAGTCTCCTGGCAGCGCAGCCACAGCCACGGTCGTTCGCGCTGGGCCGCCATGCGGAAAGTATGTCGAGAACACCTTATGCATTCCATCCCAGTGTTCGATCTTCACCAGGAAAACATTCAACTGAAGAATGCTGTCCATGGTCCCTCCGCCAATTTCCACGTGCTTCTTGATTTTGTCCATGACCATCGTGGTATGAGATTCAATCGTCCACTCCTTTGCATCTCGGGTGTCATGTGCGCCCTGCCCGGCGACATAAATCAACCCATTGTGGACAATCACCGGCATAATGATGTCTTTCTCACTGCCCGGTTTGCCTTCGCTATTGAGCTTGCGGATTGCGCCCGCATCCTGCGCGGCGGAACCCTGCGCCAATGCGTCATTCGGCAACACGGCGGCTGTTACACCTAAGGCGGAAAGCACGGAAGCGCACCGTGCGGCAAACGTTCTGCGCGTGAAAGTGGAATTCATGTTCTCCTCCTTTCAAATTGGCCTTCGGCATTCGCGCACCGATCAAGGCAGCGCGAAGCTAAATACGTCACTACCTGCGGCAATTGCCACATACTGTTTGCCGCCGACTGCATAGCTCATTGGGGACGCGTTAATGTCTTGCCCGGTATTGAAGTGCCATAGCGCCCTGCCACTTTGCGCGTCCACGGCCTCAAAGGAACCTGCATCGTCCCCGAAGAACACCAGACCGCCGGCTGTCGCCATGGTTCCAGCGGAAGAGCGTCCGCCGCCGCTCTGCGGATATTTCCAAGCAATCGAACCTGTGTCTAGGCTGAACGCAACCAGAACCTTCTGGGAACCTTCGCTCGGAATACGCTTCGCTCCGGTCGAGTAATAGCCTTGACCCTCTTGAAAAGGTTGCGGTTTGAAAAAAAAGTTTTCGCATTCCTCCAGGGCCAGGAAATAAACCAGACGAGTAGATTCGCTGTAGGAAGGCGCGAACCAATTCGTGGCTCCGGCGAAGCCGGGGCAAATCCGCGTTCCGTCCGCCGTCGGTTGGACGCCGGTGGTGATGGGCCTGCCTTGCGCATCGATGCCCTTCGCCCAGTTCAGCTTTTCCACGAATGGCGTCGCAGAAAGAAATGTTCCGTTCGTGCGATCAAGCACATAGATGTAGCCGTTGCGGTTTGCCTGTACCAGCAGTTTTCGCGGCTCGCCCCGATACGCCGCATCTATCAGAATCGGAGTCTCAACCGCGTCGAAGTCGAACAGATCATGCGGCGTGAACTGGAAATACCACTTCAACTTCCCCGTATCCGGATCCAGCGCCAGCACGCAGTCAGTGTAAAGATCATCCCCAGGTCGCACGCTGCCTTCGAAATCCGGCGCGGGATTGCTGGTGCCCCAATAGATCGTGTTCAGCTGCGGATCATAGGTTCCCGGCATCCACGTAGTTCCGCCGCCATGCAGGTAAAGCTTTCCCGGCCAGCTTTCAGAACCGAACTCGCCCGGAGCCGGTATCGTCCAGAATCGCCAGGCCATCTTTCCCGTCAGAGCGTCGTAGGCCGCAACAAAGCCCCGCACTCCGTCATCGCCGCCCGAAGTCCCTACCAGAATTTTGTCTTTGACCACGAGCGGCGCGCTGGTGGCGCCGTAATTCTTGTTCCAATCCGCGTAAGCCACGTCCCAGATAAGATTGCCCGAGCGCGCGTCCAGGCAGAGCAGATGCGCGTTATCGGTTTCCATATAAATCCGGTCGCGCCACACCGCGACACCCCGGTTAATGTGCCCCGCCGCATCGTCGATCAATCCTTCCGAAATCGGCCACGAATGGCGCCACACCATTCGTCCCGTGCGCGCGTCGAGCGCGAAGGCATCATTCGACGCAGTCACGAACATCATTCCATCCACCACCAGCGGAGTAACCTCAAGCCGCTTCGAGTCGCGCGCGTGAAAAACCCATGCCGCCCGCAGTCCCGCGAGATTGCTGGGATTGATTTCGGCAAGGCTGCTGTAGCGCTGACCAGAGTAGCCTCCGTTATAGGAAATCCAATTGGCAGATGCGGGCTGAACCAGAAGATCGGCAGCGCGCACATCGATGACCGTAGATATGCTTGCCGGCGGATCAGTTCCAGCCCGAGCAGCCGCGCAGGCGAAAACGATTCCGGCAAGCGCTACCAACCGCATGCCGCGAGTACTTCCGCTGCCGAGAGCCCAGGCCACAAGTTCGAAACGGCTTGCGCCATGCCTAGAGAGGTTTCGCAAGCGCTGCCTCCCCGGAACTATTCTTTCTCACTGGCGCATGGTAACTAGCACTCCGGTAGCCCAACTCGCGCGAGATTTGCAATCCAGCCGTCTGAATCAGCGGGGCGAGCTGCCGCAAGCGAGTCACTGCCATGCGTACCACTGGTGCAGTAATGCTGAGGCTGGCGTTCACGCTGCCCGTGTGGTCCCAAATGGGTGCTGCGACGCATCGGATGTGGAGTTCGTGCTCCTCCAGGTCGCAAGCGTAGCCGTTCTTTCGGACCCGGTACAGTTCCGCATCCAGTTCCTGAAGATTGCTCACAGTGTTCGGCGTCGGACACTGCAGCGACAGCTGGGGCAGGACCTTTTCGCGCTCACCGTCCGGCATGTAGGCCAACATAATCTTGCCCACAGCAGTGCAGTACAGCGGAACCGCCGCGCCGATGCGGGAGTGAATGCGCAACTGTTCCGGCGAATCCAGCTTCTCAACGTAAACCGCGGATAACCCATGCCGCACCGTCAAATGGATGGTTTCGCGCGTCTGCCGGTTCAGCTCCTGAAGATAAGGCTGGCTCACCCGACGAATATCGAGCTGGCCCAGAGCCATCTGGCCGATCGCGAAACAGGCGATTCCCAGGTGATACACACCGTCCCCACTGCAGTTCAAAAAGCCACTACCTTCCAGGTTCGCCAGAAAACGGTGGACCGTACTCACCGGCAACCGGGACCGGCCCGCAACTTGCTTCGCAGTCAGCCCATGCGGTGATTCGCTGAAAAGCTGCAGAAGACGCAGCCCGCGCTGCAGCGCCGTAATATTGTAGCTTCGCTTTGGAGTAGCAACCATCGGAGTCGAAGAAATCCGCTTCTTACAAAATGAAAGTGCGAATTATCTGATGAAAGTCCATTTAATGCAATAGCAGTCTTTCGTCTACAGCCTCCCAAACTTCTTCACCGCCTCCACGATCGATTTCATCTGCTCGATCACCGCATACATCGAATGCTCTTTGAAATCCATTTGTTGCGCGAGGGTTAACACTTCCTGCGCCCTCGCCCTGGGAACAACCACGACCCCATCGCTGTCTGCCGCGACAATGTCGCCGGCATTGACGGTCACGCCGTCGCAGGTCACCGGAATCTGCGATCCTCCAAATCGATAGTGATGCACAGAGGTTGACGGCACGATGCCGGTCGCATACACCGGAAACTCGATCTTGCGCAGGTACGCCACGTCCCGAACTCCGCCATCGATCACGGCTCCCGCGTACCCTCGCGCAGCCATGGCGGTGCCCATCAGTCCGCCCATTCCCGCAATATCCTCTCCGCCTTCGACCACCATCACGTAAACCGAATTAGTGGACCCCTGATCGATGGCCTCCAGCATTCCATTCAAAGCAGCCGGGTCGCTGTTGCCTTCCTCCTTCTTGAGCAAAACCGTCCGCGCCAAGCCGGCAAACTTTGTGGTGAAGATCGGATGCATGCGGTGACTCATGTACATGCGCTTCCCGGTCAGTTGCTCCAGTGCATCCGAAACCGAAGCCACCTCGACGCGACGAAAATCCGCAATCAAGGCTTCCTCGGATTCCGAAGCATTTGCTCCGGCAACCGCCTGCGCCCGCGGAAGTCTGGCTCCGAACAAAAGTGCGCACAAAACCGCGATGGATACTAGCGATGCCGCAACGGTGTGCGATTTCACAAAGCTGCGAAACTTGTTCATTTCGTCCTCCCGGATGTATATATGTGCGCGGACTCTAACACCATTTTTCATCGGTTGGAAGAGCCAATCCATTTGTCACAAGGGGAAATGAAATGAAAATCGAAACGAGAGCATTCCGGTTGTTTCTGTGGGCTTTCACGATCGCTATGGTGGTGGGCGTTGCCGTGCAGTCGGGCTACGGCCAAGAGCGCAGAGCAATCAACCTATCCTCCGCCAAAGGACTTCCTTTCAGTGACGGCATCGTGGCTGGCAACACTCTCTACGTAGCAGGCCAGGAGGGTAGTGACGATTCCGGCAAGCTTGCGGAAGGTGGCATCGGCCCCGAGACCGCCGCGGCCCTCGACAATATCCAGAAAGTCCTCAAAGCTGCGGGCTTCGAACTGAAAGACGTAGTCAGCGTAACCGTCTATCTCGCCGACATTCACGAATTCCCCGACATGAACAAGGTGTACAAGAGCGTCATGCCTGACCCCAAACCGGCTCGCGCGACCATTCAAGCCGCAGCCCTGGTCAATAATGCCCGAATTGAAATCTCAGCTGTCGCGGTGAAACAGAAGTAGGTTGTCTAGTTGTAAGAGCATGCGTTCCCGGTCCGCAACTGGAGAACGAGAAAGTGTGACTCCTGCAGCGTGAATTGTTTTTCTTGATCCGGCCTGGAACGCAAAAAAGGTTGACAGTCCCACTCCGCTTGGGATAAACCGACATCCATGCTGTGCGGGGTATTTTCAAAACGCAGCAACTAGTTTCACTAGGTGAAAGTACGGTATTGAGTGTCGAATCTCGCGAAGGCCTCGGGCAGGAGATCAGCTATGAGTGATTGTCGGTGTTCTGTGGTCGCGGTATTTGCGTTCGTGCTTTTCGCATTCGCGTTGGCGTCGGCAAGCATCACCGGCAGCATCTCCGGCGTGGTTTTGGATAAGTCGGGCGCGGTTGTTGCCGGCGCTACGGTGGTTGCGACCGACACGCTGACCGGCGTCCAGACCACGCAAAAGACCGATGCCAAGGGTTTCTATAATCTTCCCACGCTCGCCGTCGGCACTTACAACTTGGAAATCGGCCAGGTAGGCTTCAAGACTTATCGGCAGACTGGGCTGGTGATCGACGCCAATTCGGCGCTTCGGGTGGATGCCACTCTGGCCGTCGGCTCGATCAGCGAGAAGGTCGAGGTCAGCACAGACGCAGCGCAGGTGGAGACCACGAGCACCCAGATGGGAGAAGTCATCGAGGGCAGCAAGATGACCTCTGTGCCCCTGAACGGCCGCAATTTTATTGATCTGCTGGCTCTACAGCCAGGCGTTTCGCCTTATCAGTGCACATCGAACAATTGCAATGATACAACGGAGGGAGTCGGCGTCGATGAAACAACGGTATCGGGCGATCAAACCAACGGAACTCAGTCGGTAAACGGTGGCCGGCTCGGTTCGAACGGTTTCATGGTGAATGGAGCTGACGCGCAAGAAGGGGTCCACAACGGAGCGGCCATCCTTCCCAATCTCGACTCCATCTCCGAATTTCGCATCATTACCAACAATTTCAACGCGGAGTACGGAAACTTCAGCGGCGGCCAAATCAACGTCGTCACCAAGTCCGGAAGCAATCAATTTCACGGAGACGCGTTCGAATTTCTGCGCAATACGGATTTTGACGCCTCACAATACTTCGTGGGGCGCGGCGACTTTATTCAAAATCAGTTTGGTGGAATCTTTGGTGGGCCGATAAAGAAGGACAAAGCGTTCTTTTTTACTGATTATCAGGGAAACAGACAAATCAAGGGTCAACCACAAAACTACCAGGTTCCATCCGCGCTGGATCGCGGCGGAAATCTAAACGATCTATTCAGCCAGGCCGCGGCAGGTGGTGCCGTTGGTTCAGTGCAAGGGCCAGCTTGGGCCACGACACTGTCGAACGAACTCGGGTACCCGGTGTCACAAAACGAGCCCTACTATGCCCCAGGCTGCGCGGCCACCGGCTCAAACCCCTGCGTATTCCCCGGGGGGAACATTCCGATGACCGCTTGGTCCCCGGTTGCGACGGCTACGCTGCAATACGTCCCACAGCCGACGACGACTCTTGGCGGGCAGCCCTACTACGCAACCTCGGCCTATAACCAACGCTTATCTGACAACAAATTCGGAGCTCGTCTGGATACGAACACAAACTTCGGCACTTTGTTCGGATATTACTTTTTCGATCAATTCTCAGTGACTACTCCCTATGCTCAGGGCATCACCGTCCCGGGCTTTGACAGCAGCGTTCTGGGTCGCGCGGAGATGATAAACCTCGGCCTGACCACGACCATCAATAACTCCACCGTCAACGATGTTCGTCTTGTCTATCTGCGGAATCGTTACTTCGGAGGAATTCCAATCGGTGGCACAAACGTTCCGCTGACCTCCTTAGGCTTCACGGCTCCTGCAGGTTCAGGTGCCAGTTTCAACGGAGGAATCGCACCAATCAATCCGGCGCTGGAAGGAGTCCCGTCCTTCGCCTTCAATAACTACGAATTCGGACTTCCCCAGGACGCCCTGCGTCAATTCAACAACACCTACCAGATTATCGATAATTTCACGAAAATTGTGGGCACCCACACCCTCCAGTTCGGTGCAGATTTACACTACGATCAGATCAATGAGCGAAACTACGATGACGCCAACGGGGCGTATACCTTCAATGGGGAAGAGACCGGTGTAGATTTTGCCGACTATCTGATTGGCGCTCCGCAGAGTTTCACGCAGGCCAGCCAGCAGCTTCTCGACTCACGCGACAAATATCTCGGAGTTTATGCCCAGGATAGCTGGCGCGCACGCCCAACCCTGACCATCAATTACGGCCTGCGCTATGAGATCATGACTCCCTGGTACGACACGCAGAACAAACTGGAGACCGTCATCCCCGGCGAACAGTCCCAGGTTTTCCCCACAGCGCCGCAAGGATTGGTAGTTCCTGAAGATCCCCATGTGCCCCGAACCTTAGCCCCCATCCAGTACCACAACTTCGCTCCCAGAATTGGATTTGCCTATTCGCCGGATAATACTGAGGGCTTGCTCGGCAAACTGTTTGGCGGGCCCGGAAAGAGCAGCATTCGTGTCGGTTACGGCATCTTCTACAGCGCCATTGAGGACGCAACCGGCTTCGTCGAGGTTGGGGACGCGCCCTATGGTTTGTATTACTCTGCCGAGTCAACGCTGCTCGCGACTCCGTTTGTTGCTCGCTCCAACGGAACCGTCGAGACACAAAAATTTCCCTTTACGTTTCCGCCAGTGAACTCTTCGCCAAGCAATCCGGACACAAACTTTAATTGGGCGCAAGCCACGCCCCTTTCCGGGTCTGACTACCTGTATCCTCACGACAAAATACCGCAGGTGCAGCAATTTGAATTCTCCTTACAGCGCCAACTGGGCTCGTCTACGGTCATGGGCATCAGCTACGTAGGATCGGTAGGCCGTCACCTCTTGACGTTCGAAGAATCAAATCCAAGTAATCAAGCGCTTTGCCTGTTCTTGAGCAATCCGGCTAATCTTGCTCCCAACAGCCCAGCGTGCGGCCAAGGCAACGAGGATCCAGGACCGGGGTCGCCCATTCTGCTGGGCGCCGGCGTGTCCGCTCCCGGCTTCCCCGGGGTCACTTCCTTCGCCACCACCCGCCTGATCTCGGGATTGAGTTCGACGACGAGTGACAACTTCATCAGCAACCCGTACATGATCACAGCCGTCAGCTCAAGCTTTAACTCCCTGCAGGTAAGTGTCAAACACACCGAGAAATATGCCAACTTCCTGATTGCCTACACTTACGAAAAGTCGATCGACAACGGCTCGACCTCATTTGACGCAACCAACCCTCTTAACCCAAGACAAGACCGCGCCCTGTCTGTATTCGACGTTCCACAAGACTTAACGGTGAGCTATACCATCCAGATGCCCTTTGACAAACTCACGGGTGGTTCCGCTCAGAGACTCACCGGAGGGTGGGCGCTGTCCGGCATCATGACATTGGCTAAAGGCGAGCCCGTCCAGTTGAACGAGAGCGACGACAACTCACTCAGCGGAACCTTCGCTGACACCATCGACATACCCAGTTACAACCCCGGCAACGGCCCTTTGTTTATCAACAAGAATCCACGCAATTCAGCTGGGCAACCCTATTTCAACCCGAATTACTTCACTTTTGAACCAACCGGGCAGGTCGGTAACGCCATGCGCCGGTATTTCGTCGGACCGGGTCTGTATAACTTTGACCTGGCTTTGCTGAAAGACACGAAGATCACCGAAGGCGTATCGGCGCAGTTCCGCGCAGAAGCCTTCAACGTCTTTAATCATGCGCAGTTCAACAATCCAGACGGAAACATCAACGACACGGAGTTCGGGTTTGTGACTTCCGCCCAACCCGCACGCATCATGCAACTCGCCCTAAAGTTCTTGTTCTAAGCGTGTTTCGCCGATGCTCCCAAGCTCCAGATCTCAGTTCGGGCTGGCATTGGTTCTGGCGGCCCTGTGGTCCGCCTGCGGCGGAACCGCATTTTCGCAAACGCCGAAGCAACCGCCTCCGCAGAAAAACGTCAATCTGCTCTCAACCCGCGGCAAGCAGACCTTCACCTCAACCTGTGCCAACTGCCACGGCCTCGACGGCCGAGGCGGCGAACGCGCCCCCAACATTGCCGAAAATCCAAAAGTCCAGCGGCTTTCCGATTCGCAGATTGAACACATTATTGAGAATGGAATTCCGGGTACCGCAATGCCCGCCTTCCACTCCCTCGGAACTACCGACCTCAAAGCGGTAGTAACTTACCTACGCACTCTTCAAGGGACAAGACAAACCGTTAAGGTGCCCGGCGACCCGGACCGCGGGGAAACGATTTTCTTCGGCAAGGCGGGATGTTCCAGCTGCCACATTATTGCCGGCAAAGGCGGCTTCATCGCCTCCGATCTCTCCAGCTACGCTCGCACGCACGCCGTGGAGCAGATTCGGAGCGCGATCACCACTCCTGCTCTCGCCACCGACCGCCAGGCACGACTCGTGACCGCGACCATTCACGGCGGCGAGAAAGTCGTCGGCAGAATTCGCAACCAAGACAATTTCTCTCTGCAACTCCAGACTCTAGACGGAGCGTTCTACTTTGTGACGAAATCTGAGCTCGAAAGCCTCGAATACAATTCGCAACCCCTGATGCCGTCCGATTACAGTTCCACTCTTACTCCCGATGAATTGAATGATGTCGTAAGTTACCTGATGAAGGTTGCGAACGTGGACGGGTCGCGAACTCCCAAGAAAACGGATGAATGGGAGGAATAGGGTCGGCTCCTCCATGACGAATGGTCTGCGAAACGTAATCAATAGTTTCATTCAGAGGAGCGTTCAAAGAAAGGCATTCTCATGAATCGCAGAACCAAAATCCTGCAAACCTTCATCGTCGGGACCTTACTGCTCGTGGCGCCCAGAGCAGGTGTTCTGGCTGCCCGACGCGAGCCGAGGGATTTTAAGCTGCAAGCCGAATCACCGCAGTTCTGGAACCTGCTCGATCAAAATGCCAAGCTCGGCGTAGTAGCCACGGGCTTCGGGTTCACCGAAGGTCCGGTGTGGGACGAGGCCGGGTTCCTCTACGTGAGCGACGAAACCATCAACAAGATTTTCCGCCTCTACCCCGATGGCAAGAAAGAAGAAGTGATCGCGCTCGGCGATCCCGACGGCAACACCTTCGACCGCGAGCATCGCCTGATCGACTGCGCCAGCGTGTTGCGCGCCATCATCGCAGTAACGCCCGACGGGAAATATAAAATTCTGGCAGACCATTTCGAAGGCAAAAAGTTGAACAGTCCCAACGACGTTGTCACGGGTCCGGATGGATCTCTGTATTTCACGGACCCAACCCTGGATCTGGTAGCGGGCGAAAAGCAGGAAATCCCGTTTCAAGGCGTCTATCGTCTCGACGCCAACGGCAATGTGAAGCTACTTACCAAGGATCTAACGCAGCCGAATGGCCTCGCATTTTCGCCCGACGGCAAACATTTCTACGTCGATGACAGCGAGCAAAGAAACATCCGTGTCTACGACGTCGCTACCGACGGAACCCTCGCCAATGGCCGCATCTTCGGGGACGAGCCGGGCGGAAAGGGCGATGGCGTGCCCGATGGCATGAAGGTGGATAAGAACGGCAACCTCTTTGTCACCGGCCCCAAGGGCATCTGGGTCTGGGACGCTACTGGGAACCATCTCGGCACCATCATCATGCCGGAGCAGCCCGCAAACCTGAACTGGGGCGACAAAGACTATCGAACTCTTTACATCACCGCCACAACGTCGGTCTACCGCCTGCAGATGAAGACACAAGGCTTCGTGCCGTACCTGTGAATGTCATTTGGCCGTACGCTAAGGAGCCGATGTAGCTGCCGGCGGCGTCGGATTAAGATCGAACTCAGGATGAGAAGTGCCCATCATCCATTTATCGAACCAACCCACAATATATTCAAGGCGTTCGATGCGATGCCAAGGCTCACCCGAGCGCGAGAGTTCGTGCGTCTCGCGTGGAAAAACAACCATGGCCGTTGGTCGTTTCATGTATTTGAGCGCCCGGAACAACTGTTCGCCGCCTGAGTCTTGCGGAGTGCGGAAATCGGATTCTCCCAGCACGAACAGCACCGGAGTGTGGATGTCCTTCACAAACGTGATTGCCGAACGGTTGTTGTAGTCCTGGGGATCTTCGAAAGGCGGCGCTTTGAACCAACTGGGCTGGAAGAGCGTGAAATCGGCTGTGTACCACCATGAGGCCCAGTTGGAAATGTCCCGTTGAGACACCGCAGCAGCGAAGCGATCCGTATGCGTGATAGTCCAGTCCGTCAGCACGCCGCCACCGCTGCCGCCAGTCACGCCGAGTTTCTTCTGGTCGACGTAGCCGCGCTTGAGAACTTCGTCGACACCAATCATCAGATCGCGATAGTCGTCGCCCGGGTAGTGATACTGAATGATGTTGCCGAACTCCTGGCCATAGCTGGTCGAGCCGCGCGGGTTGGGATAGAAGACGATGTAACCTTTGGCGGCCATCCATTGAAATTCATGATCGAAGACCCAGCCGTAGGCTGCGTGCGGGCCGCCGTGGATGTCGAGAATCAGTGGGTATTTCTTCTGCGGATCGAAGTCGGGCGGCTTCTGGATCCAGCCCTGAATGTTCTTGCCATCGAAACTCTTGTAATTGATTTCCTCTGGCGACGTCAGATTGAGTCGCGACCAGAGTTTCTGGTTAGAGTCGGTGATGCGGGTTTGCGTTCCGTCGCCGGCGATGGCGAAGAGGTCGCCGATCATCACCGGAGAGGAGACGAGTGCGACCATAGTGCTGGCGTCCGCGTTCACGGAAAATTCAAGCACAGCCTCGTCGCCGCGCGTGATTTCGCTCACGGCGCCGGATTTTGTGTCGACGCGCACGATGGGCGTGCGTCCTTGCTTTTCCACAATATCGAACAGCGAGCGACCATCAGGCGACCAGTAAAGCGTACGTCCGCGCCCGCCGCGTGGTGGGGCATTGTCGCCGCCAACCGCGCTGCCCATGTCGAAATCGTAGTCGGCGGTCAGGTTTCGCGGCTTCGCGTCGGGCGCGACGTCCATGACCCAGAGGTCAGGCTGCGAATAAGAGCGAACCGGCTGTGCCACTGAGCCGTGAAAAGCCAACTGGCGTCCGTCCGGGCTGAGGACGAGATCGCCGATACCCATCGGAATGGTGGCCAGTTTTTCTGAGCTTCCACCCACGGAAGACACCGAGTAAATATCAGTGCTCGGCAGTTCGTAATAGGGCTCGTCGATGCGTCGCGTGAGGAAGTAGATGCGCGAGCCATCGTGGCTCCAAACCAATTGACCCTCGTCGAAATTCCCGTTGGTAAGCTGCACGGGCTTGGGCAGTTCATCAACGGACGTCGGTATCTCGACTAGCCAAATATGGGCGTGGCGCTTGGGGTCAAGATAGCCCTCATCGTTACTCCGATAGACGGCTCGATTGATCACGTGTACGTCGGTCTCGTGTTCGCTCTCGGCCTGACTATCACCGGATTTCGCATTCTTCTTGCGCTGGGCCTTCTGGATGTCATCTTGCGTCGTCGAACTCACGAAGGCGATCTTCTTGCCGTCGGGAGACCAGACCGGGTTCGAGGCTCCTTTGGGGAGATCGGTAATCGTCGAAGCTTCCCCTCCAGCGAGCGACAGCATTGCGAGTTGACCAGGCTTCGGTTTGCCGCTTTCGTCTTTGTCACCGCCGCGAACGAATAGGATGTGCCTGCCGTCGGGCGACCAGCGCGGCTGTGCATCGTGCTTGCCGTTCGTCATCCGCACCGGGCTTTCCTTGCCATTGGTGGCCGCGATCCAGATCGAGGTCTCGTAGCCGGTGCGCTTCTCGTCGACAGTCACGCGCGTGAATGCGACGCGGGCACCGTCGGGTGACAATTGAGGATTGGCCACCCAGACGAAGTCAAAGAGATCTTTTTCAGTGAGGGAGCGCTTCTGAGAGCTGACTGGCTGCGTGGCGTCCTGTGCTGCCAGTGACGCAACGAGCATGATAATCACAACCGAAAGACGGGTCTTCATACGCATCCTTGATGCCGCTGACTGGCGGCGAACCGCCGAGTGTGCCCTTTTTTGCTCCAACTGTCAACCGCAGCCGAACCAATAATTGCGGAACGATTACCGCGAAACGACGATCACGCCGTGCACGGTGAAACCCGAGTGGGCACAAAGTGAGGCACAATTGGAAAAGGGCCGATTCCAGATCGGCCCTGAACGTCTGGTGCGAAAGGGGGGACTCGAACCCCCACGGTTTTACCCGCCAGATCCTAAGTCTGGTGCGTCTGCCAATTCCGCCACTTTCGCAACTCTCGTATCATAAATATAGTAAACGATTTACATTGTTTTGCTAGGCCGTCATCATAACCAGTGCGTTGTCGGTGGCATTCGTGGTGGCAGTTTGCTGGGCCGCTCCCTCCCGTGCGAGTTGAAGTCACAGGCGAACAGATAGCGAATATGCTAGACCGTTCCCCATCGCACGACGCCGGACCGCGCGAAGGCCGACGCATTGAGCCAGGCACCTCGGCGTGTCGGCTGTGCCGGATTTTTACGAGTGCGCTTACCAGCATTCAAGACCGGTAATCAAATCGTCTCCTCGCCCGCAGTTGCCAATGGAGTTGTCTATGCGACTTCAACGGACGACACCGTCTATGCCTTGAATGCAACTACGGGTGTGGAGTTACGTAACCAGCACCCAAATCGTAGGGTCGCCTATCGTGGTGAATGGCCACCTTTACGCCACCGATGAGAATACTCTGTACGCCTTCAACTTGCCGAGTGCCGGCACGAGCGCCTCGGCAGGCAAACCTGATCTGAATCAGTTGCACCCTGATTTCAGCTTGAGAGCCACCCGCAGCCAGTAAGACGAAATCCTCCCCTAGGTCGCGCCGATTTTGGGAGACGCGGGGATTTTTTGTTCCTACCTTGCGTTCTCGGGGTCTTTCGGCAAAGCTGGCCGCGAGCACCAGCGCCGCTACCGGGTATCCGCCGTCGGTGTTGACGAAACTGTGGGCGATGGTCAGCGCTCCCGCGGGAGTGTCAGGCGAAATCGGCGGGTCAGTTTGCGAAGCTCAGTGCGGCATTATCGGCGCGATAACTGACGTGCTGCCGTTGAACGTCGGGGCAACCGCGATCAGTTGGCGCGCCTCAGTGGAAGAAACCCAAGGTTGCTCATCGGCTCCGCCATTTTGAAGACTAGTTCAGTTACACGCCGGGAATTTGAACGATGCGATGCGGGTAGCCCAGTGATCGTTGGGACTGCTCGAACTGGGAATATATTCCGTGGCATACCAGAACGTGCAATCGTCACTGGGGTCGACGGCCATGCTGGAGTAATCGCCCCAACGGAAAGTGGTGGTCTGGGAACCGAGCGGAACACCGGCATGAGATAGTACGTCAAACTCGCTTTCCATTCGCCCTAACGGATCGGTGGATACACGGCCTGTATACCGAATGGAGGGGTGCATTGCACCGCCAGAGACGTTATAACCTAGTCCGATTTCGCCCACTTTGTCCATAGCGAGGCTGCCCATCCACCGATAATTGGAGTCGGGAGCGTACGTACCCTGCTGATAGAGGCCGAAGCCGCTGCCACTATTACGCAATTCGTACCAGCGAATGCCGGTTTGCGACGTGCCGTTGCCAATACTTACAGTATGGTTCGCGAGAAGTGACGCATGCCCGCCGAAGTTGCGGTAGGCGAGTCGATACATGAGACGGTCGCCGTAAGAATCAAGTCGTTCCGACGTGCCAGGCTGTGGGATGCAGTGTCCGGTTGTATAGGTAACTTCGGTTCGGGTTTCCCCACACGGTTCGGCAAAAGCGGCGACACGGATGTTGGTTGGACCGGTGAACTTCGACAGAGAGGGATTACTCCAGTTCACAACAAATTTCCAGAGGTCCAGCGACTGATCGTTATAGTCGAACGCCATGAAGTATTCCGGAGAGCCGGAAGGAGGCAGGGTGGTGCCATCGAGATCCGCAGGCAGCATGGCTCCGTAATCCGTTCCGGTCTGTGTAAAGCATTGCATCCTGGCGGCTGCCGCACCCTTCAGCATGGCAGTTCGTTCGACCACGCAAACGCCTGCTCCGATGTAAGTCTCGTTCACACCTCCCTGCACGTAGCTCACGTAATAACCGTCGGGCCAGACGGCCCATTTCGGGTAATCCGGAACTGGTCTGCAACCACCACATAGCGGGTTGCCACCCGGTTCCTCAAAGGCGTAGAGGTTCCAACTGCTATTCACCGCGTCGGAGCCGGTGGAAACCGCAACACAGAAGTAGGAAGGCTCACGAAAGACGGGCATCATCATTACCCAACGTTTCGCCAGCTTGTCGAATTGAACAATAGGATCAAGGTTGTCGTACGTTGCGCATGGTCCACCCCGAGAATGCCACAGGGTATTTCCGTTGGCAGGACCATACTCCACGCGGCCGTCGGATTTATTTAGCACTACAAAAGCTTCGTTCACCCACTCGACAATCTGTGTGGGGCCAATAGCGGCATTGGTATCAGGAACGTTCGCCTGCAGCGAATAGCCGGAGAATCCCGTGCCCAGCCCGAGGATATTCAGGCCCAAAATCGCCGAGAATGGTGCAAGTGAGTTCGCGGTCGCATCGTCGTCTCCCGCTTGGAGCCCGGAGTCAGCCGGGGGCGTCAGGCCGCGAACCAATAGCTGGTCTTCTTCATCCGGTTCCGCTTCGTCCGGTTCCGCAGAACGAGCGCTCGCCGAATTCGAAGGCACAGGAAGCAACTGGCTCAGTGGCGGGACGGAAGCATGCCACTGCGAACGTAGGACCATCGCATGGGGCTGATCTTGTGTCCAACCTAGGGTTGACAAGCCCAACAACGCAAGCAGGATGAAATATGAATTGTAGATCGGACCTCTAGTCGGCGAAATAGCCTCCGTTCTGCCCTGGTTATCAAAACCTGGTTTCCACATGCAGCTGACGGTAAAAGATGCCGGGGACTAATCAATGGTTGGGGAAAAGTTTCGCGTAGTCGGTGAATTTCGGAAGCACTTTCCAGGCCATGGGGTTTCTGGTGACGGTTGGCATCGCCCCGCGCGGATCGCAACGGCATATGTGACGGAAACCCCAAGCGCCGACATGATGGTCGGGTTTGCAATGCCAGAGAGTAGCGGCTGAATCTTGTTGGCATGGACTTCCTCGGTCAGCCAAGCGGGCAGGCTGGATCGTTGCCATGCCGATCTAGGGAGTGCCGCAAATCTGGAATCGGTGGTTTTCGGTGTGGGCAGCTCCAACAAATCATGCTGGTAAGCATGATTCTCGCCGGGGAAAAAAATCAAAAAAGCTTGCGTAGGTTCAGGAAATTGCGAAAGGGCTAGCCGGAAAACGCCCCTACCTCCTTGACCGGGGTGGACTTGGATATTGGTGCGGACTAGTGCGCGTTAGTGCGAAGAAATTGTTATAGCCAGTCTGGCGCGAAGGCCCTGATTTCGCTGCGTTTTCGCTTGTCTGCCGTTCCGTGCGGCTTTATGCGCCAGTGCAGTGGCCGACGATAGATCGCATCCCAAGTCTGGTGCGTCTGCCAATTCCGCCACTTTCGCATGCCCACAATTATACAAAGTGGAGAGAGTTCTCTTGGAGTGTCCGGTGGAATGGAGTACTTAGAATGCACGCAGCTGCTTGCATCTGAGCAGTAGCGAAAACACAGCTCCCCCGGGGCGATACGCTTGCGAGGGCGCGCCCGCCAAGCAGGCTACTGCACTGCGTTGAGTCCCTGATAAATAAACATGCCTGCGAGCACCAGCAACAGCACGCCAGAACCGGCGCCTGCTACCCAGACCGGGACCGTGAGGCGGTTGACCTTCACCAGCAGTTCCGTCTGTTCCTGCTGCATGTGCTGGCTCGCGTCGTCGAGATATAACGACTCTTCCTCGTGCATGGTCAGCGTGCTGCGGTAGATGAGCAGAATGATCAGGCCGACAGTGAAAACACCCCACACGACCGCCAAGCCAAGCGTTAAAGGAGTCCACGTCCAAGTCATAAACCACCTCGACAGTTTCCAAGCCCGTTGGGCGAATCCACCACATAGAGGGATGCGGGCCTTAGCCGCGCAATCCTCAACTCGGAGGAAGGGCCTAACGGGAGCATTATAGACCAGTTGGCAAGTGCGGCGGGAGGAATCGTCGCCGGGAAGCCTGACATCCAATAGTTTGGCACTGGTGTAGGTAAGCTGAGGCTGATTACGATGCCGACAGCTTGCCAGGCTCTGGTATAATGTAGGTACTTTAAAGCCAAGGAGATACGAATGGCCACGACAACCGTCCCAAATGTGAACATCAACGTCCCGGAAGTGAAGAAGACTCCGCCGGTTTCGCTCACGGCCAGCGCGGTTTCCAAGGTAAAGGAGATCATGGGACAACAAACTCCCGTGCCCGCCGGCCTGCGTATTGGCGTAGTCGGTGGCGGCTGCTCCGGGTTCTCCTATTCCATGCAGTTTGAAAACGCTGCCGGAATGATGGACAAGACTTTCGACATGGATGGATTGAAAGTGTTCGTCGATGCGACCTCGGTGATGTATCTGAACGGCTGCATCGTCGACTACGTCGAGACCCTCGAAGGCGCTGGCTTCAAGTTTGAGAATCCAAACGTGAAGAGCACCTGCGGCTGCGGATCTTCGTTCAGCGTTTAAATTTCAGCAGGGAAGTTTTTCCGCGACGCGCGGGAAGACTCTTGACGCAAATTTCGTGGAAGAAAACGGCCTCATCCCAGGATGAGGCCGTTCCACTTTTGCGAGTGCGAGCATGTTTGGCAGAGATGATTAGGAGACGCGATCGATTTGAACCTTCTCTCTGCTATTGCGGCGGATTAGCGGGAGGCTGCGGCGGAGACGATGATGAGCCGCTATTGCCGAACGTGGAAGACTGCCCGAACGAGCTGCCGTTAGAATTCCCAAACGAACTTCCGCTTGTACCTCCGAACGGACTGCTGCTCGAACCGCCGAGTGGACTGCCGTTCGTTCCAGCTGCCGGTTGTGCACCGTTCAAATTCTGTTGGGCTCCGAATGCTTGCAATGATGGCTGATAAGGCGTGGTGATGATTCCTCCGCGGTCCAGGCTGGGATCGTAGAGAAACTGCCACTCGTTATATTTCTTCTTGTGGTTGTATTCGCGAATCGTGGTTTTCTTGCAAAGGCTGGCCACGCCGACAATGGGGCCGCCGACTACGAGCTGCTGGCCTCCAGAGCTCGCGTCCCCTTGCTCTCCCGGAGTCTGGGGAGCTTGAGATGAATCTGGTCCCGAAGCGGAATTCGTCCCCTGCTGACCCGTAGCCTGTTGATCCGAGCCAGTCTGCGAGTTGGAGCCTGCCCCGAATCCCCCGCTAGAGTTTCCCCCGGATCCGTACGCTGATCCGTTCGACTGCGAAAACACGCCGGAACTGTTAACTCCCGAGTTGCCAAACCCAGAATTTCCAAATCCTGAACCGCTCGATCCCGAACCGCCGAAGCCGGAATTGCCAGAGCCAGAAGCGCCAAATCCAGAATTGCCGAAACTCGAACTGCTCCCGCCAAAACTTGTCTGTCCCGCAGGGGAACCGACCGCGCTCGCGCCGGGGATGCTTCCGCCACCAATGCTGAACCCGCCACCCAGCGTCACCCCGGGCTCGCCGTAATGCAGCAGCCTGAAGTCCTGGCACTTGCCGTTCTTGCAGTTCAGTGGGTCTTTGTAATGCTTGCGCAGGTAGCGCATGTTATTGGTGTTGTCGAGATCATCCAGCTTCGTGGGATAGCGGCTGAATTTCTTGTAGTAGTTCTTGATAGCCCGCGAGTATTGCACACCGCGGTGGATCATTTCCGTTTCCTGCTCCCGCTGATACTCAGCCTGAATTGGAATAATAATTCCAAACATGACGCCGACGGCTGCCAGCGCGATCACGAGAAGCAGCGTGAGCAGGATATATCCCTTTTCCCCAGAACGAGGTCGAGGGCGAGCCGCACTGGGCGCGGGGTGCAGCGATTCGCGGATTTGCGCAGCACGCTTTCTCACGACGGGTTCACGACGGATTCCCCTGGGTCAGCGGTATGCTTTGCGGCGGACCGCTGACCACCAAGTCCTGGATCTCAACCGATGTCGCGGAAATTCGCACAACTTTGTAGCGGCGGTCGACGATCTCGCCCTCTCCGGCAATGAAAACATCGGTGTCTTTGGAAAGAAAAACCTTTCTGGATTCTCCGGGCTGGCTGGCGAAGCCGAAGAACTTCAGGGGTATCGGAAGCTGTTGTGCCACAACCGGCGGCGTGTATATCGGATCCTTTCCACCCGGCTTGCTTTTGTCGGTTGTGCCGTTGGTTTGTGGAATGGGAATCACGGCGTCCGGCTGCGATATGAAAATGTTTCTACCCGAGCCTTCGTAAGTCACCTGTTCCGCTGAAGCCAGTTGCTGCAAGTGCAGGGTGGGATCGAGGTCCGGCGCGGGGCGCACTTTCTTCGCCGTCGAGACGGAACCGTGACGCGTCCCGGGATGTGAGGTATTGGACGCCAGAGAGTGTGGGTCGATCGCCGTCGTCACTGGCGTCGTAGAAGCGATGGTCGAAGAAGAGGGCATGAACTCGTAGGCGATGACCAGAAGCGCCACCACTCCGAGCGCGACCGCAACCATCATCTGCTTCCGATTTTCGAATCCCAGATTCACTACCCGCCCGCCTTCAGATAGGTTTCGAGTTTCATTTGCAGCTTGATCGGGCCCTTCTGTTCCCCGGCCAGCGTGATGCTGCTGATGATGAAAAACATGTCATCCCGTTCCAGGGCATTAATGAACTTGGCCAGTGAAACGTAACTTCCCGCCAGGTTCGCTTCCAGTTCGACGGGATGCAACCCGCCGATCTCGTCGTCGTCCACCTTATACTTAGCCTGTTCGATCGTGACCCCATTGGCCACGGCCAGCTTGCCGAATTGCGTGGGGATTTGCGAGTCCTGCGCGGGAAAGCGGTTCTTGTAAAAGTCTACGATCTGCCGGTTCGCCGTAATTACTTTCTTGTCCAGATCCTTCAAAGGCGTGACCTGAAGAGTCTTCAGTTGTAGTTCAGTGCGCAACTGGGTCAGTTCCTGTCGGCGTGAATCTGCCGAGCCCACCAGCGGCGAAAACAACACGGCAGTGGCCAGGATGTCCACCCCCAGCAAGACGCTCAGGGCGATCTTGATGTTTTTCCGAGTTTGGCGCAGGTCTGGCATCAGGATGCGCTCCGCTTGGGAGCCTCCGTCTTAGGAGTCGGCGCGGGCGCGGGCGCCGGGGCCGGCGCGGGAATGTAAATCCCATCGATCGCGAATTGCACGCTGTCGCCGCTGCCGCTGGTCGCCGGAGCTTCCGCCTCGACGTAGGTCTGTGCGAAGTGCCGCGAATCTTCCATGCGGTGCGCCAGTTCCAGCGCCCGGTCGCGATCGCCTGCAACCACCATCTTCAGTGTGAGCTGATTGTCCGCGTCCAGTTCGGGATGAATCGAAACCAGGTGAACCCGCGACGGCATCACTTTCTCGAGATCTTCCAGAACATGCGTCCAGGAAAGCGACTTGCGCTCAATCAATTCATTGAGAAACTGCGACTGGTCGCGCGTGGTCCGATTGCTCGGCTGGCTGAGAAAATTCTCGGCCTGCTGCCGGGTCCGGTCGCGCTGCGCGATCTGGGTGCGCAAAACGGCGATCTGGGCGTGGTCGCGCCGGGCTGCGAACCAATCCGTAACCGTGACCGTCAGCAGGGCGAGAGTCAGGATCGCCGCCACCGCCAGAGCCGTTCCCCAACGCATCCAGAACTGCCGAGCGTCTTCATAGGGCTGGCTCGCGAGATTGATGTCGTGACGCATATTTAAATTCAGGGACCAGGTGTCAGGGGCCAGGCGCTAGGAGTCGGTGGTTAGCAGATCTTCTCACCCCTGGCCCCTGATCCCTAGCCCCTGCACCTACGAAATCAACGCTCCCACCACGCCGGCCATTCTCCAGGGCGGCACCGATCCTCCATTGTTCGCTCCCAACTGCGAGGATCTCACCAGTTCCTGCACTTCCGCTCCGGTCTGTGCCTGCAGCGCCGGTGCCGCGCTGCCAATGTCGGCGACTCCCGCCACGAATATCTTTTCAATATTCAGATGATACGTATCCTGGAAAAACACCACCGAAGGGTAAACTTCCTCCGCCAGTTGCTCGCCCGTGATCGTAATCCCGCGGGTATTTTCAAGGGTGCGGAAGAGCTGAAGCAGTTCTCCATTTAGGATGGCGATACTGGTGGTGCGCGCATCCACCTTCACCACCAGCGTGGGACGCTGTCCCTCCGCAACGCCCAGTGCTGCCAGCATCGACGGCAAGACCACGCCAGGGCTGAATCCGGCATCGCGGAAGGCGGCCTCGTAGTCCTCCAGCACGCTGGCGAGGGCGACCGCTGCCACCACGCGAACTCCGTCGTTCGTCTTCTGAGCGTGGTAGGAAACTTTGGCCTTGTCCACATCGAACGGCAAAGATTTCTTCAAACGAAACCGCACCACGCTGGCCGCTTCCTCGGAGTCGCCGGGCAACGTATCGAACTCCAGCAGCACGACCCGCACGGCCGCGTCCGGGACCACGGCAATCAAATCATGAGAGCGTCCCGCCACACCGCTCAGCGCGGCTTGTATCGCCTCACGCACCGCATCGCGCTGGCGCAAGTTGCCCTCGACCAGGTCGGGAATCACGCAACCCGGCGCCAGTTCGCGGGCCGCGCTGGCTTCCAGGCTGCGGCCATCTTCGGCCAGCCGCCCCACCAGCACGCGGTCGGCGGCGATCTCACACGCCAGCCGAGGTTTCGCCGAATTGGAACCAGAACTCATTTTTTTAACTCAGTGGTCAGTGGCCAGTGCTCAGTGGCCAGCAAATCGGACCCGGGCGCCCGACATTGAACACTGAACCCTTCCGTTACATCTACGAATAATTCAAACGCCATCGCACGTTAATTGCAATACCTGACAGAGCACTCAAGCAGTAGTCAGTTGCCGCTGATCAGCGAGACTCCGCACGAACTGGCCACTGATCACTGATCACTGGCCACTGCTCTTACCGCATTGCCTCGATGAAGGTGACCTTATTAATTTCTTTTAACGTGGTCAGGCCGAGCCGGACTTTATCCAACGCCGATTCGCGCAGAAAACGCATGCCTTCTTCCCGGGCGGCGCGGCGGATTTCCGACGTCGGCCGCTTCCCCAGAATCATCTCCCGAATGCGGTCGCTCAAATCCAGCAATTCGTGAATCGCGGTTCGCCCGCGGAAGCCGGTTCCCGCGCACTCGATGCACCCCGGTCCTTCATACAAAGCCACCTTCGACCACTGGGCATAATCCAGTCCGCTGGCCTCAAGCACTTCCGGAGGATAATTCACCTGGGTGCGGCACGATTCGCAGATCAAGCGCACCAGGCGCTGCGCCAGAATGCAGTTCAGGGCCGAAACAAAGTTATAAGGCTCGACGCCCATGTTCAGGAAACGTCCGATCACGTCGACCACGTTGTTGGCGTGGACCGTCGTGAAAACCAGGTGGCCGGTGAGCGCGGACTGAATGGCGATCTGCGCCGTTTCCGTGTCGCGGATTTCGCCAACCATGATTTTGTCCGGGTCGTGGCGCAAAATCGAGCGCAGGCCGCGGGCGAAGGTCAGTCCTTTTTTCTCATTGACCGGAATCTGCGTAATGCCGCGCAGCTGGTATTCGACCGGGTCTTCGATGGTGATGATCTTGTCTTCATCGGTCTTGATCTCGTTTACCGCGGCATACAGCGTGGTGGTTTTGCCGCTGCCCGTCGGCCCCGTGACCAGGACCATGCCGTAGGGCTCTTTGATGTAGCGGCGGAACTTGCGCAAGTCATCCTCATCAAAACCAACCACATCTAGAGTGAGCGTGCGGAACTTCTCGCTCATCGATTCTTTGTCGAGAACGCGGAGTACAGCGTCTTCGCCGTGAATCGACGGCATGATGGAGACGCGGAAGTCGATGGCGCGCCCGTTATACTTCACCCGGAAACGGCCGTCCTGCGGCACGCGGCGCTCGGAAATATCCAGTTCGCTCATCACCTTGATGCGTGAGATCACCGTCGAGTGGTGTTCTTTGCCTATCGGCGGCATAGCCTGGGTCAGCACGCCGTCGATGCGGAATTTGATCACCACGGAATCGTCGCGCGTTTCAATATGAATGTCAGAAGCCCGCCGCTGCAGCGCGGTGAAGATCGTCGTGTCGACCAGCCGGATAATCGGGCTGGTGTCGCCCGCCGAGGTCAGTTTGTCGATGGTCAGCGTCTCTTCGGCGCCGGTATTCTCGTCTTCCCGGATGATCTGGAAGCCTTCGCTGGCTTCTTCGAGAACGCGCTGCGACTGCTCCGTCTTTTTGAGAATGTCCGAGATCTGTTTCAGCGTCGCGACTTTGGTGAGGATCCGCTTCTGCAGCAGCAGGCTGATCTCGTCGATCATCATCAGCTGGCTGGGATCGGCTATCGCAATGGCCAGCTTCCCGTCCGCTGTCTCTTCTAGCGGCACGAAGTTATAGCGGAACATCAGCTCGGGAGAGAACTTCTTGAACAGCTCATGGTGAAGCTGGAAGTCGGTAAGATCCACGAACTCGCAGCGATAACGCCGCGCCACGTCCTGAGCGCGATCCAGGTCGGTGATGGGATTCCCCGTCGTCACCACCTGCCCGCCGTTCTCACCGTGCACGAAAAGTGATTTCTTTTCCGCCATTGCCATTTCTCAAATCCTTGTTGTCCTCCTGAGGCGACATGTTTTTCGTCGCCGCAGAGTCTACCCGAGCCTGCCCTGAGGGAGCGTTAGCCACCGAAGGGGCGCGTTTGGCTCGCTTCCTTATCAGTATCAGTGCACTCCCTGCATTCCCAAGCTGAAGATCGGCAAATACAGCGAAATCATCACCACGCCCACAAAAACTGCCATGATGATCAGAATCAGCGGTTCAATGAGTGCCATGGAAGCGGCCAATGCCGTCTGCACATCCTCTTCATAGAACTCTGCCACCGAATTCAGCATCGCCGGCAAAGCTCCCGTGGATTCGCCCACTTCGAGCATTTCGACCGCCAGGTCGGGAAAGATACTCTGTTCCTCCAGACTCGCAGCCAAACCTTGCCCTTCGCGAACTCTCACACTCGCCCGCATCACGCCCTTCAGAATGCGCCGGCTCGACATCGAACTGCCCGCGGTTTCCATCGAAGGCACCAGCGGCATCCCGCCCTGCAGCAGCGTAGAGAGCATCCGCGAGAAAGTCGCCACCTGATGCTTCAGCCGGATCCCGCCCAGCAAAGGCAGGCTCAGAATCACGCGGTCAATCTGGTCGGCGCCGCTATCCGTTTTCCGCCACTGCCAGAACAAAAACCCAGCCAGCACTGTCCCGACCACGAAAAAGGGAAAGTATTTCTGCGCATTCACTCCCACCGCCAGCATGAACAGCGTGATCGCCGGCAGCTTCGCGTCCAGGCTATTGAACAGCTCCGCGAACTTCGGCACCACGTAAGTGAACAGAAACATCACCATGATCGTTACTACGCTCACCAACAATGCGGGATAGATCAACGACACCGCGAGCTTCTTGCGGAAGCTCATCGTCATCCGCTGAAAGTTAATGTAGCGGGTCAGCACTTCATCGATGTTCCCGCTCTTCTCTCCCGCCATCAACGTAGTGGTATAAATTTTCGGCACTGCGGCATGGGTAGAGAAGGCAGCTGACAACAACTCTCCGCCCTTCACCCGCTCGCGTACGTTCTCGAGAATCTGCCGCAGATTTGGGTCTTTTTGCCGCTTGATCAGCAGATCAAGCGAGTTCAAAATCGGCAGTCCAGCCTTAATCAGCGTCAGGAACTGCTGGTTGAACACCAGAAACGAGCCTTGCTTAAGCTTGCGCCCGCCACCCCCAAAACCGCCGGTGAGCAGTCCCTGCGGCTTTACCCAGTGCACCAGATAGCCCTGCGCGGCAAAGCGGTCTCGTACCTCGGCAACGGAATATCCCTGCTCCACTTGCTGGTGGGTGTGACCTCGTTCGTCCGCGATTTTTACGACGAATTCCGCCATTTATGCTTTTCCGAGCAAGTGCTTTTTATGGGAAGAGCCGCGCACGCGGTCTTGCCCCAGTTTAACATTCTTGCTTCCGGTCCGAACTTTGACTACCACGGCCTCGAACTCTTCCAGTACAAACCTCAGGGCCCCAGCTCGCCCTCAACCGTCTCGGTTCCCGCCGGAGGACTAAACCCGAACCGCCCCTCCGGAATGCTCACATTTTCCTTCTGGTTGCTGAACCGATACTCCGTGACCGATCCGTCAACGTCGTTGATTACAATGCGCACAATCTGATGCTCCGGAGTCACCTCCAGCAAAATCTCACTGATCCGGTCAGCCAAGGCATGCGGCACACCCCGCAGCACTACATCCCCGACAGCCACCGGCACTACATCGGGAGCCAGCGACAGCCCCTGCAACTCCTTTTCCAGCTTACTTTTACCGAGCAAAAACGCAAGTGGAGAGCGAACATCGTCCAGCTTCCGGGCATCAGTTTTACGCGCCTGCCGGTCGTCCGGAACGTAAAACCACGCATCTCTCCCGTCGCTGACAAACAGCTTCTCCCTGGGAGAACGGTACTCCCACCGCATCTTGCCAGGTTTTTTCGACCCGCCTTTAGCCAACCAAACCGTCCCCGCCTCCGTCCGCTCCATCCCCGCCCCGCGATACTCCTCGGTAAACTCCGCCTGCAGGGTGCGCAGGTGGTTGTAATGCTCATCCACAGCAGCAGCGATGGAATGGACATCTTCGGCCCCAGCGGCAGCCGAGGCAGCTACAAGCAGCAACAGCGCGCCAGCGAACTTGATCATCATCACGATTCTACTCTGGTCGTTTCGGAGATTTTCAGCGGCGTCATCCCGAAGCCCCGCGTTTCCTCCAGCGGGGCGAGAGCCTGCCCTGAGCTTGCCGAAGGGGATCTCGCGCGGATTAGAACCGCCGTCGGACATCCTGCGCAGTGGATCATTAGGATAGACGTGACGCCCGCAATAATATGCTTGTTCTACACACTCTAATGTGTAATAATCCACACATGCCCACCAACCTGGCGCTGGATGACAGCTTGATTGAGGCAGCCTGCCGCGCTGGCGGTCACAAGACCAAGAAGGAGGCGGTCACGGCCGCTCTGGCGGAGTATGTCAGGCACCGCGAGCAGCTTCGCATTCTCAAATCCTTCGGCACCGTCGATTTCGATCCCACTTACGATTACAAGGCTGAGCGCCGCCGAAAGCGTT
>Ga0210388_10000274_pt1 | contig 44805 bp, 35 predicted proteins | sample IncBWC19OmetaG_FD_155485 | JGI IMG/M metagenome (GOLD analysis project Ga0210388, IMG submission 155485) | Forest soil microbial communities from Barre Woods Harvard Forest LTER site, Petersham, Massachusetts, United States - Inc-BW-C-19-O ...
AGCAAGTTTTGTATCATCCGCGTGCCAGAACCCTACGCTTACCATGATGGCCGTCACCGTCCGCGCATGCGATCACATGATCGAGCGTTTTCGCAAAAATGAAGTCTAAAGCAAACTCTCTCCGCGACCCTTCTGATTTGGACGCGGATCGATGGACAGGGCTCACGGGCTCCTTGAAACGCATTCACAGCCGCTGCCGTCACACACATGCAAGCGGTACCCTGTGGCGGCTCAAATAAGAATCAGCCAGTCGAATTTCAAAACGGAGGAAGATTGTGCGTAAGCATGCGAGTGTGTTAGCGGTTCTAGCCCTGGTCTTGGCGGTTGTGCCAATCGGAGCGCAGGCCCCGGCTGTTAGCCAGTCCGATCTGGCCGCAATTCATCAAATCAGGGAAGAAGGTTTTGGCGCTACAACTTCCAAAGTCATGGAAATCATCAGCTACCTGAGCGATGTCCACGGGCCGCGCCTCACCAACTCCCCGAATATCAAGGAAGCCGCCAAGTGGACCACGGACACCATGAACGAGTGGAAACTCGCCAACGTCCATCTCGAGCAGTGGGGACCGTTCGGCCGCGGCTGGTCCAATGAGCGCACCAATGTTCAGGTCATCGCTCCGCATCCGTTTCCGCTCATCGCTTATGCGAAAGCTTGGACGCCAGGTACCAACGGTCCTGTCACCGCTGATGCGGTCTTCGCGCCCATTACAAAAGAAGAAGACTTCGCCAAGTTCAAGGGACAACTCAAAGGTAAATTCGTTCTTACCGCTGCGATTCCAGAAAGCCCCGAGCGCTTCGATCCGCAAGCTCACCGCTACACCGACGGTGAGCTTGCGGATCTTGCAACACAGCCAGTCCCTACGCCCCAAGCAGGTCAGGAAGATCGCATCGCCCAGTTCCGCGCCACCCGCGAATTCCAACTCAAAGTGCAGAAGTTCCTATTGGACGAAGGCGTCGCCGCCTGGATCGAGCCTTCACGCAGCGACGACGGCACCGTTTTCGTTCAACAGGGCGGCGGCCGCGACAAAGAGAAAGATCCGCCAGCTCCGTGCCGCGTTGCCGTTGCCAATGAAAACTATGGCCGTATCGTTCGTACGCTCGAGAAAAAGGTTCCCGTCACTATGCTCGTCGACATCGAGAATAAGTTCTACGACGATGACCTGAATTCTTTCAACATCATCGGCGAAATCCCGGGTTCCGATAAAGCCAAGGCCGACGAAATCGTCATGCTTGGCGGCCACTTTGATTCCTGGCAATCTGGCACTGGCGCCACCGATAACGGCGCCGGCTCCGCAGTCATGCTGGAAGCCATGCGCATCCTCAAAGCCACCGGCGTCAAAATGCGCCGCACCGTCCGCGTGGGCCTTTGGACTGGTGAGGAGCAAGGCCTCCTCGGCTCCCGCGCCTACATGAAACAACACTTCGGTGATCCCAACGTCGAAGATCCCGCAACTCACCTGATCAAGATACTTCCCGAGCAGTCCAAGCTCGACGCTTACTACAACATCGACAACGGCACCGGCAAAATCCGCGGCGTCTATCTCCAAGGCAATGAAATGGTCGCTCCAATTTTTAGTGCCTGGATGGTTCCGTTCCACGATCTCGGCATGACCACCCTGACCATCCGCAACACCGGCGGCACCGATCACCTTTCCTACGATGCTGTCGGCCTTCCGGGTTTCCAGTTCATTCAAGATCCGATGGACTACGACACCCGCACCCACCACTCCAACATGGACGTTTACGAACGCATCCAAGAAGCCGACATGAAACAAATGGCCGTAATCGTCGCGAGCTTCGTCTACCTAACCGCCAATCGTGACGAAATGCTCCCTCGCAAACCTCTGCCAAAGGCGCAACCCGTCCGCCAATTCCCATGAGTTCCGCCAATAATTGCGCGCCCTTCTGGCGCGCAATTATCTCTGTAGGGGCCGCCCTTGGGCGGCCCTCTACGTTTATGCCCGCAACATTTTCACACCTCTATCTCATCACTATCCGGCGTGACTTTTGTCTCTGACTGTCGTCTTATCCCTGTGAGGGATTACTATGACCAATCTCTGGCGCGACCTTCGCCATGCCTTTCGACTTCTTCGGCTGAGTCCGGGCTTTACGATTGTGGCTGTCCTAACCCTCGCGCTAGGCATTGGGGCCAACACCGCCATCTTCCAACTTATTGATTCGATACGCCTTCGCACCATTCCCGTCAAAAATCCTCAAGAGCTCGGAACAGTCCGTATCGCCGACCGTCACTGGGGCTCTGGTAATTTTTCCGGCCAATATTCCCAGCTCACTTTTCCGATGTGGGAAGAGATCCGCAAGCGCCAGGAAGGTTTCGCCGAAATCGCTGCTTGGGGCGGCCAGGGATTTAACCTCGCGAATGGCGGGGAAGTCCGCAACGCCAAAGGCCTTCGCGTCACCGGCGAATTCTTTCGCGTTCTTGGCATTCAGCCGATTCTTGGGCGCTTGCTAGGTCCTGAAGACGACCAGCCAGGATGTCCTGTATCTGGCGCAAACATCAGCTACGCTTTCTGGCAGAGAAATTTTGCCGGAGACCCGTCCGTCATTGGCAAACGTCTGAGCCTCGATGGGAATTCCTTCGAGGTTCTCGGCGTCACGCCACCCGGTTTCAACGGTATTTCCGTGGGCGATACTTTTGATGTTGCGGTGCCTGTCTGTGTCGAACCGATACTCAACCCGCGTGACAATCGTCTTCCGACGCGGCATGCCTGGTGGCTTGCTTCCATCGGTCGTTTGAAACCGGGATGGACTATTCAACGCGCAAACGCACAAATGAATGCTGTAACTCCTCAAATCCTGCAAGAAACGATTCCACCCACCTACGATGCCGACGGAGTGAAGCACTATCTCGAATACAAACTTGGCGCCTTTTCTGCGGCCACAGGATTCTCAGAATTGCGCGAGGATTCCGAAACCTCGCTATGGCTGCTCCTTGGAATTTCCGGATTGGTCCTGCTCATCGCGTGCGCGAACTTGGCCAACTTGATGCTCGCACGTGCGGGAGCTCGCGAACGTCAGATCACAATTCGCCGCGCACTGGGAGCGTCGCGTTGGCGCATGATTCGTGAACTGCTGTCCGAAAGTTTGCTCCTCGCTGTCGGTGGAGCGGTTTGCGGATTGTTCCTGGCGTTTGCCGTGAGCCGACTCCTCGTTACGTTCATCAGTACCGCCGATAATCAAATCTTTCTGGATTTGGGAATGGATTGGCGCGTGCTTATATTCACGACGACTCTCGCAGTCCTCACAACGATCTCCTTTGGCTTAGCTCCTGCCATCCGCGCAACACGCGCCGAGCCGGCCACATTGCTTCAGTCCGGCAGCCGCGGATCTACTGGCGGCAAGGAGCGCTTCAGTCTTCGCCGCATACTGGTTGTTTCGCAAGTCGCCTTGTCCGTAGTTCTCTTGATGGGTGCGCTACTCTTTGTGCGAAGTTTGCGCAACTTGACGACTCTCAATACCGGCTTTCAGCAGAGCGGCATATTGGTCGTCGGCGTTGACTTCGAGCACCTGAAGATTCCGGAGGAACGTTACACGGAATACAAACGCGACATCGTGAAACGCATACAGGCATTGCCCGGAGTGGAATCCGCAGCCGATGCCCGTATGGTCCCCTTTGGAGGCAACTCCTCGAACGACAATGTGTTGACGGAGGGATCCGACGTCGAGAAAGGCGTCTCATGGATCAACAATCTTAGTCCCGGCTATTTTCAGACGATTGGTACGTCGCTGCTCGCTGGCCGCGACTTCGACGATCGAGATACCGCGACGTCCGTCAAAGTGGCCATCGTCAACGAAGCGTTCGTGCGCAAGATTCTTGATGGGACGGCGAATCCTCTCGGCAAGCGGTTTCGCATCCATGAGCCTCCAGGGAAGCCGCGTCCGCTTTATGAAATTGTGGGTGTTGCCAAAGACAGCAAATGGCGGGACATGCATGAGGAATTTCTGCCGTTCATGTATTTTCCGGCGGCACAGGAGGAGGAACCTGGTCCCTATGACCAGATATTGGTGCGCTCTTCACTTCCTCTAACGAGCCTGATCGCTTCGCTCAAAGAAACGATCGGTGGCATGAACCCTGGCATCGACCTGGATTTCAAGGTCCTAAAGACCAGCATCCATGAATCACTTCTGCAAGATCAACTGATGGCTACGCTTTCCGGATTTTTTGGATTTTTGGCGGCGTTGCTGGCCGCGATCGGATTGTACGGCGTGATTTCGTACATGGTGGTGCAGCGCACCAAGGAAATCGGCATTCGCATGGCCATCGGCGCGGAGCGCGTCGATGTTTTGAAGCTGATTCTTAACGAAGCGACTTTGCTGACCGTGACTGGACTCGTGTTCGGCGCCGGCTTGGCCCTGGGCGCCGCACAGGCGGCCAAATCACTGCTCTACGGATTGAAGCCGCGCGATCCGATCACGCTTGTCGCGGCGGTGGTGGTCCTCAGCGCCGTAGCGGCCTTCGCCAGTTTCTTGCCGGCGTATCGGGCTTCCAAACTCGATCCACTGATCGCGCTGCGCTACGAGTAAGAAACGTCTCGTTACGTGGTAACCGTAAAGTCCACTTCAATCGGCTCGATCAACGGCATCAGCCACACCAACAATTTCTGATGCAACGGATGAGCACCATAGGTCTCGCACGCTGCCTTATCAGTGAACTTCATCACTCCGCCCAGCTCATAGCCTTGTCCGCGCGGCGAATCATTCCGCCCCACCCACGATTCCAGCACTTGCGGAATCTCGCTCTTTAATTTTTGTACTTCAGCAACGACGTGATCCTTCTGCTCCTCCGTCACTCCCGCCTTAAATCGAAACGCAAACATGTGTATGTACATGTCGGCTTTCCCTCCATTTGGAAAGCGTTCAATTTTGCTACATTCTCTGTGCCTCTGCTACACTTCGCCAGGTTTATCCCAGAATTCCAGTCGGAGGAGTTTTCGGTATGAAAATAGTTCGCAGCTTCGCCATTGTTTTCTTGCTCGCAGCAGCCTCGCTCCGCGCGCGGCCCGCGGACTCGGCTCCGCAGCAGCCACGCACTCCCGGCGCTACTCGCAACATCACGATTGACGATTACTTCCAGATTCGTGACGTCGGCCAGCCTGAGCTGAGCCCGGACGGCTTGTGGGTCGCATACACTGTGCGCTCGAAAATGCTCAAGGAAGATAAGAACGAAACGCGGATTTGGATGGTCTCGGCGCGCGGCGGCGATCCGCTCCCCATGACCGCCGAAGGTATTTCTTCGGGCCATCCGCGGTGGAGTCCTGACGGCAAATATCTGGCATTCACTTCTTCCCGCAATAACGGCAAGAGCCAGGTCTGGCTCCTTAATCGTGTCGGCGGGGAAGCCGTTCGGCTCACGGAGATCGCTCAAGGTGTCGGCGACTTTGAATGGTCACCAGATAGCACGCGGCTCGTTTTGGTCCTCCAAGATCCCAAACCGGAAGACGCAGATGCGGAAAAAGATAAAGACAAGCCGGCTCCGGCCAAACCGAAGACGCAGCCTCCGTATGTGATTGACCGGCTTCAGTTCAAGGAAGACACAATCGGTTATCTAGATAATCGGCGCAGTCACCTTTACGTCTTCAACATCGAAAAGAAATCGGCAACGCAAATCACTTCCGGCAATTTCGACGACGAACAACCCGCCTGGTCGCCAGATGGGAAGCAGCTCGCCTTTACCAGCAACCGCACCATGCCCGATCCCGACGCTTCGCGTGATACCAATATCTGGGTGGTTGCGGCGGACAACACGGATAAAGGCGCACACCTTACACAGATCACCACGAATCCTGGCGCTGACGGCCAGCCGGTCTGGTCTCCCGATGGCAAATGGGTAGCGTACGTCACGATGCTAGACCCGCATCTCTTTTGGTACGCCACCCAACATCTCGCCATCGCACCTTCCACCGGGGGCGAAGCAAAAGTCCTCACCCCCGCGTTTGACCGCAACGTGCGCCGGCCGCGTTTTTCCGCCGACGGCAACTTCATCTATTTTATAGCGGTGGATGATGGTGCGCAGAATCTCTGTCGAGTCGCGGTCGGTGGCGGAGAAATCGCTCGGCCTATCGGCGGGCGCGTCACCGTTTCGTCTTACTCTCTTGGCAAGGATGGAGCTATTGCGGCGCAAATCGGCACAACCGATCGCCCTGACGAAATTTTTCTACAAAACGGCAGCGATCTCACTCGTTTGACCAAGACCAATGATGCACTCATTTCTCAATTGCGCCTGGCAAAGGTCGAATATGTGCACTTCAAGAGTAAGGATGGAACTTCCGTCGCTGGATATCTGTACAAGCCGGTTGATTTCGACGCGACTAAAAAGGTTCCCACGCTGCTGAATCCTCATGGCGGTCCGGTGGGCGAATATGAGGCGTCCTTTTACCATCTCGCTCAGCTCTATGCTGCGAATGGTTACGCTGTTTTGCTGCCGAATCCGCGTGGCTCTTCCGGGTACGGTGAGAGATTCTGCGCGGCTATTTACGCGGACTGGGGCAACAAGGACTTTCAAGACGACATGGCAATGGTGGACTATGCAATCGCTCAAGGCATTGCCGATCCCGATAAGCTCGGCGTCGGCGGCTGGTCCTACGGCGGTATTTCCACGGACTTCATTATTGGCCAGACTACACAGTTCAAAGCCGCGATCTCGGGCGCGGGCGTCGCGCTAATCACCAGCTTTTATGGGCACGATCACTACCAGCGCGATTACGAAACAGAACTCGGCTACCCGTGGGAACATCAAGCCCTCTGGGACAAAATTTCGCCGTTCTACAGGGTGAAGAACATCACGACGCCGACGCTTTTTATGGGCGGCGAAATCGATTCGAACGTGCCGATCCTTGGCAGCGAGCAAATGTACCAGGCTATGAAGGCGCTCGGGCGCACCACCCAACTCGTCGTGTACCCGGGCGAATATCACGGTTTCACGGTACCGTCGCATATCAAGGACCGGCTTGAGCGGTACCTCGCTTGGTATGCGCATTATGTGAAAGGCGATGCAACGCCGGCTACGCCTGCGCCACAAGCGGCTCCGGTAGTGAAAGCGGCAGGAGGCAGAGAGGAAGCAAGCCCAGAAGAGTGATTCGAATCTGAAAGAGGAACGTCTCAAATTGACGGCACGGAAATGGCGAGAGTTCCTGGTTGCGATCCAGGAGTAATCAAGGCCGAAAGTCGTGATGCACAAGGCGCAATAGCATGGTCCGGCCTTCTTCCTCGCTCAGTGTGCCTTTGCGCATTAAAGCGACGATAAGATCGTTCAAAACATAGCCGGGTTCTTTTGCAGAACCGCCATTGGCAGGACCTGTCGGGTGCTCCTGGATCACAGATAACTCGCATGGCGCCAAGCCGCTCAATTCGCCGAGCCATTTTTCCAACACGTTCATTTGCTGTGGGTCGATGGAGGTGAACGCTAAGCCCATGCCCATTCCCATCTTTGAGTACACGACGGTTGCTTCGGCTTCGAAGCAGACCTTTTCTTTCGTGATGCGCAGCTTTACTCCCGTTTTCATCGGGAATGGGCTGAAAGTATCCAGATAACAACCACCTTTCCCCAAATCGCTCGTGCGGGCGCTCATTCGCAAGCGGTGCTGCGAATCGAGGGCCTCCGCCGTCGCCGTAAATTGATAACGAGGGTGAGCACGCTGTGTTGCGGACGGTGCGGCAACAGCACAGTTTCCGGTTTTTTGGCGTTCTTCAGGCATAGCTGGGCGTCACTTTCCGAGCGTATATGCCAAGAGGGAGGTCTGACGGAGGAGGAGCCAAACCAGCACTACGAGTGCGACATCTGGGAACAGTTTATCGCGGCGAAGGCCACAGAAAGAATAATCCTCGGAAGGGCTTGCTCTAGATGCAACGTTCCGGAGCCGCCGCAATGCGGAGCCGCGTATTCAGAATTTTTCTCTCACATCCACGCTTTGAAAGCCGGACGTTTCGTAGCGCGTGGTGAGTTTGCCTTCATGCAAACTGACGACGGTAAAACCTTCAGCGAAGCCCATGTGCGAGCCGTGCCACCAGTTGCCGCACACGGCGCCGCCGGTGATGAATTTTGTGTTTTTGTATTCGACGGTCTCGTTGACGTGTAGATGGCCCTGGAGGACGGCGATGAGGTTGTGGCCTTCGAAGGTTTTCAAGACTTGCGGGGTGTTTACGACCGTGAGCGTGCTGTACTTGGCTGGGGGGCGAGTAGGATCGCTGCCGAAGGTGGAGAAGGCGCTTACGAGGGGAACGTGAACGACGCCGATGACGGGCGCGGTAGCGGGCGTGTTTTTGAGATCGTCGGCGAGCCAGGTCATTTGTTTGTCGTCGATGCGCGCTTCCCACAAACGATCCTCGGTTGGCTGGATCGAATCGAGAACGATGAAGTGATAGCCCTTGTGATCGAACGAATAGTACGTTTTGCCGATGCGGTCTTCATACATTTTCTTGGCATATGCGGGATCGCTTGTCGGCACTCCGCTCTTTTCGATAATGCCGAAGGGATCGTGATTTCCGATCGCATGGTGGACGGGCATTTGGAGCGATTGTTCGGTCTTTTTGTAGAGATCAAAGACCATGTTAGCGCGCTCGGCACCGACGGACGTGGCGTCGTACACGTGGTCGCCGCCCATGATGGCGAACTCCGGCTTGAGCGCGGCGATTTTCTTGAAGCACAGGTCGCAGCCGTGCGCCGCATCAAGTTCCGGCTCGATATGCGTGTCCGTGAAGAAGACAAAATCGAAGGAACCTGGAGTTTGCGTGTCCGCGGCCAAATCGAACGCGGCTACTCCACCGATGGCCGCGGCCGCGCCTGTCACCGCCGCTGTTTTCAAAAACTTTCTTCGATCGAGAATCATGCAGGCTCCCGGGCCCCCAATTTGCTAGCGACCGAAATCTTATCACTGCTTTTGTTAGCCCGCGTCGCGTTTTGTTCTGTTCGTCAGCGAACGCTATTTTGCAACGCAGTTGCCGATCCTCTTCACGCGCGTTATGCTCACTCGCTTTGAGGAGGCTTCATGTTTCGTATATTTCGATCTTCGCTTGCCTCGGCCGCAATGTTGTTGGCGCTTCCCATTTTAACTTTCGGTCAGCGCGCGTCATTTACCGTGGGCACGGCTACGGCGGCTGCGGGGCAAAAAGCGAATGGCTATATCGAAGTGCCAGCGGGGCTGGACGGAGGTACAAACATTCCGGTTGTGGTAGTCAATGGCGCTAAACCGGGGCCTGTCCTTGCGCTTGTTACCGGCGCGCACGGCACGGAATATGTGTCGATCATCGCTGTCGAAAAATTAATCAGCGAGCTTGATCCAGCGCAACTATCGGGCACTGTCATTCTTGTGCCAATTGTGAACGTCCTTTCGTTCGAACAAAAAGTTCCGCATGTGAATCCCATTGACAACAAAAGCATGAATCGCTTTTATCCCGGAAAGATGGATGGCACACAAACAGATCGAGCTTTGTTCATGATCACCAAGGAAGTCGTGGACCGCTGCGATTATTTGATCGACTATCACGGTGGCGATTTGGATGAAAGCCTGCGTCCGTACGCGTACTGGGGAGCAGTGGGCAAGGAAGCGCAGGACCGCGTTTCGAAACAGATGGTCCTTGCGTTCGGGTTGGATCACATTATTATCTGGAGCGAGCGCCCCACCGATCCGACTGCGACTCGCTATTTGGACAACACCGCCTCCGTTCACGGCAAGCCATCCATCGTGGTCGAAGCGGGACATGCCGGAACGGTGGAAACGGATGACGTCGCGCTGCTTGTGAACGGGACGCTCAGCACAATGCGTTATCTGAAAATGATTCCTGGCGAGCCGCGCTTTGTCGAAAATCCTGTCTGGCTGGGGAAGGTTGTTGATGTTATTTCGGAGGGGCCGGGGATTTGGTATCCGCTGGTGAAGCGCGGGACCTATGTTCAAGAAGGCATGAAGATCGGCTACGTGACAGATTATTTCGGCAAAGTGATTCTAGATGCGCGAGCGCCCGTTGCGGGCGTGATACTTCACGTGAACGCGGTTCCTTCGTTAAAAAAAGGCGACAACATCGCCGACATCGGTGTTGTGGCCGCAAAGGCGCCGTAGCTCCATTGCTCGCGCGGAATAGGGTTCAAAGTCTTGTTAGCGAGACCGCGCTACATTTCCCGCGAGAATCTTTTTTGCCAGCGGCACAACGTCGTCCGTCGAGCAGGGGCACATCTGGTACATGATGCGAACCAGCTTGTCGTCTTTGCGGATCAGCATCATGGATCCACCGATGTCGATTGCATCATCTCCCAATCCGGGAATGGAGACCATGCCGCCTTCCAGTCGGCCAAACGTCATGCGCATCACGCTTATCTGCGCTCTGGCTCCGCCGTTGGTGACGCCGAACACGAAAACGGGCGCTTCGCCAGGATGTTTCGAAGCAGCGCCGTTTTGCTCGGCGTTCATGCCTTGAAAGAGAGGTTTTGCCATCGACTCAAACTGTTGTCGTTGAGCTTCCGTGGTCCCCTCTTTGTGGAGCAGGGAACCATGCTTGACGACGAGGTCTGAAATCCGCGCTTGCACGTTATAGGAGCAGCCGGGGTCGCTTCCTTCGGCTGGCTCGGCGCGCACGATTTCCATCTTTGCGGCTTGGCCAACGTCGGCCTTGGAGAGCAAGCTGCACGGATCGATGCCAGCGAGAGCTGGCCCATGAGTCGCGTTTGACGTGTTAGAGATATCGTCCAGTCCGACGTCATGTATTCCTTGCTTTACGCGGTGCGCGACATACCAAATGCCCGCAACGCCGATAGCCCCAAAAATGAAAATCACCACTAGGAATATCAGCAGAACTTTGACGAGAGTGTTGCCCGATTTTGCAGGAACTGCCGCGGCCGATTGAGGGGCAGGCGCTTGTGCAGCAGGGCTCGGCTGAGGCGCACTGGAAGCGGGCGGCGGAGGAGCCGCTTGCGAGCGAACTGGCGGACCTGCCGCTGGCGTGCCGCAACCATCACAGAATGCCTGTCCATCCGCCAACGGTCTGCCGCAATTCCTGCAAAAACCAACCATCTTTACCTCCCAGAATTTTTCCGCGCAAGTTCGGCTTTACGTGCTTTGCATCGTGCCAGAAGCGCAGAGCACCGGCAAGCATGACGTGCTCCGCCGTTGCGCGACGAACTTATTCCGCGGCGTGATAGCCGGAGCTGGAAGGGAGGAGAACTTTCTTGCGACGAGAGGCGCTTCATCAAAGAACAGCATGCAAACAGTTGAACAGGTAGAATAGTCGCGCGTTCAAATTGCTCATTTAGGAGCTTGTATGCCTTCTGACTATCTATTGAAAACGGAACCTACCGTGTATTCGTTTGCGGATTTGCAGAAAGACGGCGTCACAGTTTGGGACGGCGTATCGAATCCAACGGCGGTTAAAAACCTTCGTGAGATGGAGCCTGGCTCGCGGCTGGTAATTTATGAAACAGGCGACCACAAGAGCGCGGTGGGGACTGCCACGGTTGTTTCTGTCGATGCTTCGAATCCCAAAAACCCCGAAGTGAAGATCAAAGTGGGAAAAGCGATTGCGACGCCTGTGTCATTGGAGAAAATCAAAGCGAACAAATTGTTTGCCGATTCGCCGCTGGTGCGGATTGGAAGGCTGTCGGTCGTCCCGCTGACAAAAGCCCAATACGCCGCGTTGACTGGCAACTGACCATTCCAATTTAGCGAGGTGATTTGAATGCGGCGCTTTCTTCTCGTTTGTGTTTTGTGCGTTCTGGCGGATGGAAATCTCTGTGCGCAGCAGTCGCCGGAAATTCGGTATACGTCTGTGCCAGATTTCCTGAAATTGCCGCCTGACGTCTATCTGGGGGAAGTGGCCGGCGTGGCAGTCAATTCGAAAGGGCACATTTTTGTTTTTTCGCGGGGAAATACGACGGGTCCTGCGTATGCGGCGAGCGGCGCGCAACTGCTGGAGTTTGACGCGAGTGGAAAATTCGTGCGCGAAATTGGGCACAATCTTTACGCGTGGTCGTACGCGCACGCGGTTAAGGTCGATCCGCAGGATAACATTTGGGTGACGGACAAAGGGTCGGACATGGTGATCAAGTTCAATCCAGACGGCCGCGTAGTGATGGTGTTTGGACGAAAACAGGAAGCCTCCGATGAAGGAACTGGCCCTTTGAAACACATGAAGCCGCCGCTGCCTCCTGTGGATGGAATGTTTCGGCAAGTTACGGACGTGGCTTGGGATGCGGCGGGGAATACGTTCATCAGCGATGGATACATCAATTCGCGCGTCGCGAAAGTCGACAAAGACGGTAACTGGGTGAAGTCATGGGGCGAACCGGGCGATCAGCCGGGGCAGTTCAATGTGCCGCACAGTATTGCTGTGGATGCGGCGGGAAATGTTTATGTTGCAGATCGTGGGAATCGGCGCATTCAGGTGTTTGATGGGGACGGAAAATTTCTGCGGCAGATGACTATCGATGTGCCAGCTCCGCCGGACGCACGCGCGGCGATAGGCAACAAGCCTACCGGGACAACGGGCACAATGTCGCCGGGCGCGCCGTGGACGGTTTGCATCACGCCTGGTCCGAAGCAAGTGCTCTACACTTCCGACGCTTTTCCAGGGAGGATTTACAAACTTAGCCTCGATGGGAAAGTACTCGGGATGTTTGGTAAAGCAGGGAAGCAGCTCGGGCAATTCGGGTGGATACACGAAATCGCTTGCCCATCCGAAAACGAACTCTATGTCGCGGAAATCCTGAATTGGCGCGTCCAGAAGTTAGTTCTTGAACCCAGCCATTAAAGAGCACGGAGCATCTTAAGCCGCTCTTGCCCGCAGGCTTCAAAGAAGGAGCAAATTCACTTCGGGCTGGGTTTGGTTGCGGTAGGGGCTCGCAAGTTGGCGTCGAAAAAATCGTCGACGCGGTGCCAGGCGTCGAGCAGTACGTGCTCTCGCGTGAAGTAGTGAAACTCGCCCGGATAGATCATGAAGGAGATCAAGTCGCCCTTGTGTTTCTTCAAGGCTTCGTCCATCAGCCAGACCGATTCAAGGAAAGGAACATTTACATCGGCGGTGCCGTGGAGTACGAGCAGAGGACGCTCAAGGCGATCGATGTGCGATAGCGGTGAAGCGTTAGCGTACACTTGTGGATTCTGTTCCGGAGTGCCGATGCGGCTAGCGGTCCAGTCGCCGTGGTAGGGATCGGAATAGTACATCGTGTAGTCGGTGACACCGGCGACGTCGACGCCCGCGCGGAAAAGTTTCGGTTGATCCGTCATCGCAATCAGAGTGAAAAAGCCGCCATAGCTTAAGCCCCAGACGCCGATGCGGTCCGCATCAACGTACGGAAGAGTCTTCAGATAGTTCGCGCCCATCCAGGCGTCCTTCGCATCTTTGCCCCCGACGTCCATGTAAACGCCAGTGCGCCAATCGCGGCCGTAGCCGATGCTTCCGCGATAGTCTGGCGCGAAGACGACGTAACCCTTCTGCAGAAAATATTGGTGGATGCTGTAGTAGACGGCGTAGTTTCGCTGCACGTGCCAGCCATCGTAGTTTTGATTTACGCCGTCGCCATGAATCCACATGATCGCGGGATGCTTGACGTTTTTATTGATGTTTTTGGGAACGAAAAGCCAACCGGGAACTTGCTGGCCATCGGGTCCGGGAAAATGAACGTACTGAGGCTCGACAAATTGCGAGCGATCCATCCCGGCTGGCATGGAGTTTGTGAGGCGCACGGGCGGCGCGCCGGGGTTGGAGCCGATGGTGTAGAGATCGGCGCTGTTTTGCGTGTCGGTATGCTGATAGACGAGGCGGCCGTCGCCTTCGGACCAGCGCGGTTCGATATTTGTACCGGGCGTCGCGGGAATGTAAGTCATCTCGGCATGCGCAGGATCATCGCCGATTTTTGCGATGCCGAGGACGCGATCGCCGGGACGATCTTCCAGATTGGCGTCGAACGCGATGCGTGTGCTGTCGTGCGACCACGCGGGACGCCAGGCTTCGAACTTGCCTTTGGTTATTTGAACGGCATCTCCGCCCGATGCGGGCATGACGTAGAGATGGTCCCAGCCGTCTTCATCGCTCAAGAAGGCGATCCACTTGCCATTGGGTGAGGGCCACGGCTGCGCGCCAGCTTCGCCCCAGTCGGGGATGCTCCAGAATTTTTCTTCATGGATTTCGTGGATGGTTTTCGTGTTGCCCGTGGCAGCGTCAGCGAGATAGATGAAATAGCTCTTGAAGTCTTTGGACTGGCCGTCGAAGACAAGATGTGCGTTGTCGACCCAGGCCAATCCACCGTACTCGCCGGGCTTAGCAATGGGGACGGGCTTTGCTTCCGCAAGTTTGATCGCATAAATCTGGCCGGGGACATATTCGGAAACTCGGTAAATGAGTTTTGCGCCGGAATAAGAAGGCGATTCATCGTGATGAATGACTTTCGAGCCAGCGACATAAGCGATGGATAAACCGTCGGGAGACCAGAGAATGCCGCCGATGCTCACGTCGTCATGGGCGGTGGTTGCTTCGGTGCCATCGGTGAGCCAGCGGATGATCAGATCGCTTGAGCGCGGTGCGCCTTCCTTTGCAGCGGGATTGCTGCGAACGAAGGCAACGCGCTTTCCATCGGGCGAGAGGACATAACCGCTGCCTGGATCCGGCTTGCTCCAGACAGGCTTAGGAGCGCCGCCGGACGCCGCGACCTGCCACAGATCGCCGTCATGCGGAAAGTACACGAGATCGCCATCTTCGCTCCAGAAAGCGCCGTCGATTTGGCCCTGAGGGAACGAAGTGAGCGGCTTCGGCGTGCCGCTGCCATCCGCGTTAGCAGTGTAAAGATTGGCGACGCCTGCGCGATCCCAAACAAACGCGACGAGCTTGCCGTCGGGCGACCAAATGGGTTCAGACGGATGCTTGATGTCGATAAGCTGTTCGATAGTGAGTTTCGGCTTTTGAGCGGCGGTTTGTGCAACCGCGCTGCTCGCACTTGCCAGCAGAATCAGTGCGATTTTGACTGCGAGAATCCGATTGCGCATTGCGCCCCCTGAAGAGCGGACAAAGAGACTTAAGACCCTGAAACCAGACTGGCGGGTGGAGTGAAAGTATCACTCCACCCGTCGAGTTGGGAAGAACGATCGACTAATCAGGCTGCGAATGCGGTTCTCGCTAGAAGGTAAAGCGCAGACCAAAGCGAGTCACGAATGGGTTGATGGCGAGTGATGGCTTTAGAAAAAAGCCACCAGTCGGAGGAGTGTATTGAGTGACCTCCGAGATAGTCGTTTGGGAATTCGTCAAGTTGAAGAAATCCACGATTGGTGTGAGGTGCCAGCGCTCGTTGAAGACAAACTCGCGGGAGATGCGCAGGTTGAGCTGGTTGACGCTTGGCAGGCGCTGGATTCCCGCGGGCTGCAAGATGACGTTCTCTGCGATGTTGACACCTTGTCCGTCTGGTATGTTGAAGGTTTCGGTCGGCTGGATTGGGAAGCCGGTGTAATGCTGAAAGTTTACGCTGGTACCGAATTTCCACGGCAGTTCGTAGGTGCTATCGACTTTGAAAACGTACGTGGAGTCGAGATTCAGGTAGTTGTTTTGCCTGTTGATGCCGTCGTTGGGATCGTTGAAATTGTCAGAGGTGGCCTCGTCAGAGAATCCGCGGCCGAAAGTGCCCTTCTGGCGCTGGATCGTGAACCCGCCGAGGATTTGCCACTTGTTGGACAATCGCTTGACTGCAGTGAACTCGACAGCGTTATACGAGTTAGTGTCGAGCTGCGAAATGTTCGTCACGTAGTTGTTGAATGCTCCAAATTTATTCGGGTCCGTGGGCTGAAAACTAAACAGAGTCATCGGCAGGTTGGTGATGGGGTTGATGATCGGGTTGCCGCCCAGCGTGGTGATCGGCACATAGTCGGATGGCTGAACTGCGGCGTTTTCAGTCCCGAAAAGGTTTTTCTTGGTGCGGTAGTAGTACGTGGCCCCGACACGGAGGTCCCGCCACAACTGTTTTTCGTATCCCGCGCTGATTTCCTCAGAATATGGGCGGCTCATGTTGTGGTTGATCTGCGCCCCACCCGAGGATGCTACGGGAGTCGCGCCAGCAGGGAGCCATTCGTTCAGCTGAGGGATTTTGTCTCCGTTGGTGTCAATCCATGGAAACGTTAGCGAGATTAAGCCATTCGGATTAGCGGTCTCCGCGAGCCCGGTGCCCTGCAATATGTAGTAGATGCCGTAGCCGAAACGGACAACGGAATCACCTTTGCCGGTGGGATCCCATGCCACTCCGATGCGCGGCGAGACGTTGTTCCAGTCCACCAGGTTGCCCGATGCAGGGAAAGTGTGATCGGCCTGAAAGAGCTGAGGAAACGTAATGTTCGCGTCCGTCGTTTGTTGAGGATAGTAGGTGGTGAAGCGATCGTAGCGCATCCCCAGATTCAGCGTGAGGCGGCGCTTAATCGTCCAAGTATCTTGAAGGAAGAAGCTGGTATCGCGAAAATAGTTCTTCTGCGTCGTCGGAGTGTTATACGCCACAACTTGGAAAGGCTGCGAGAAGACTGGCTGAGTCGAAGGGTCGCTGTTGAAGATCGCGTTGATCCCTTGGTTCACATTGTAGATGTAAGAGTTGTAGTTCTTCCCCCACTCGAAGCCAAATTGGATGTTGTGGCTGCCATGCCAATTTCCTTTGTACCACGAGCCGCTAGCGGACCATTTGAGCACCCATGCCGGGTTTTGAAATTGGTAGGGTGCTGCGCCACTCTCGGCGGAGTAACCAATGTCTTGCAGGTTGAGACCGGTCGAGTTGGCTTGATAGCTAAGGGGGAAGGTAATTTTGTTCCAGCCGACGCGGAAATCGAGCAAAAAGTTATTCGTGATCTGGCTGGTCCACAGACCTTGCAAGATATAGGCTGGTTCAATCTGTTTCCAACTGGCGTCCTGACTAACAAACTGGTAAGCAGTGTCTCGGCGGAAGAAGCGATTCTGTTCGTTGTAGAGCCAGATGAAGCTGAATTTGTTCTTTGCATTGATCTGCCAGTCGCTGCGCAGGTCGGTGTTGGTCTGGTGATTGACGTCTACCACTGGATTGCCGGCCTGGTCAGTCACCGCGAGAATGCGCTGCCTCAGATCGTAACGGCGATACGAGCCGAATATCCACCATTTGTCTTTTATGATGGGGCCGCCGAGACTCGCAGAAGTGTCCAGCGTCATGTCGAAAGGCGAGCCCGTTGGCACTGGAGACCCCTGGAACAGGGGTTCCTTTACGCCGGCTTGGGTAGCGGCGGTTAAGTAGTAAGCGGCAGCCTGGCCATGCAACTCGTTCGAACCAGACTTGGTGACCATGTTCATGTAGATTCCGCCAATGGGAACGGAAGCAGGGGCATTGTCCGCAACCACTTGAAACTCATCGAAGGAGTCATGATTGGTATAGAACTGCGTATAGCCGCCACTCGAGCCTGGCCAATTCAAATCCAGACCGTTATAGCTGTAGATCTGCTCCGCTTGAGTACTTCCGTGTATTTGCATAGCAGATTGCTGATAACTATTGTCGCCTGCCACATCGAATGTGTTAGAAGTGACTCCTGGCATCTGGGCAACAGTGGACCAAGGATCGCGACCGCTTGGAATGTCCTGTAGCAGCGTCTGGTCGAAGGTCGTCGAGGTCTGAACGTTTTGCAGGTCTACGACAGTCTGGCCTTCCACTTGGACCGTCTGCGTGACTTCGCCGACCTGCAGCTTAGGGTTCACAGTCGCGGTAAACCCCGCAGTGAGGACAACACCAGTTTGGGTGACGGTGCGGAAGCCAGTCGCGGTGACGGTCACGTCATAGGTGCCAGGAGGCAGCAGGTCAAAGAGATAGGCGCCGTCGCTGCTGGTGCCGATGGTGCGGGCGGACATGAGAGCCGTGCTTTTCACTGTTACCGTTGCGTTGGCGACGGCCCCACCCGAGGAGTCGGTTACAACACCCGTGATTTTTCCAGTGACTGCTACTTGTGCGGAAAGAATTGCAGGCAAAAAGCAAACTAAAACGAATATAAATAAAATGCGGTTTTTCATCGCGTCTCCCCCATTCATGCATCGAGCAGATTGCCTTGGATAGGTAGATCGGGAATCGACCGGCTTCCCCTCCAGAACGGCACCTGCGTCCGACTACAAGACGCTATCTGTGCTGGTTGAGATGGATTATTTACAGAATCCCTGTCGAGTCAATTGAAGAATCTGGATTCTCCCCATCCAAAGAATTGCACCCCGTTACCCTCTTAGACGACGTTGGCGGCGATTTATTCAAGCTGGATGAAAAAAAACTGTCCTCTCCGTCGCCAAAGGGCCTTCGGTGGCGAAGGCATGGGGCCGCGCAGGTAATGGCAAGCTAGGGGCGGACACGTTGATTACGCGGCCTTAGTTAGCGGGCAGGCGGTTCACGATGAAATCCGAGATGCGGCTGGCCGCGGGCGGATCGAGATTCGATAGAACAACGACGACGTAGCCGCTTTGCGGAAAGATTTGGAGGTCGCCGTTCATTCCGGGGGCGCCGCCGCCGTGGCCAAAGTGCCGCATAGCTGTGCCCGCGCCGTTATCCATGAAACCGAATGCATACTTATCGCCTCGGGGCGTATTGACTTTCCCCGTGGTGAGCAGCTCGGTGTATTGCGCGTTCAACAATCTATGATTGGTGAGAGCGTTGGCGAAACGCAGAAAGTCTTCGACGGTGCAATATCCGCCGCCGGCGGAAGTTCCGCGATACGGGAGCGTATCCGCGTTCGGCTGAAGTTTGTTGCCATCACCTTGCGTGTAGCCAACGGACCGTTCCGCAACGACTTGGTCTTCGGGAAGAGAGCCAGTGGAGGCCATTCCTGCCGGCTTATAGATGTTTTCGCTCACGTAATCGTAATAGTTCTTCCCGCTGACGCGTTCGACGATCACGCCGAGCATCAAAAATCCATAATTGCTGTACTCCCAGCGGCTGCCCGGTTCAAATTCCGGGGCTCGCTCGCCGTAGAGCTTTATGTAGTCCTGCAGCGTCTTTAGTTCCAAGCGATGCGCCTCGAACTGCGGGCCGAAGAAATCTCCCGTGCCGCCGGTGTGAGTTAGCAGCTGCTGTAGGGTGACTTTCGTGGCGATATCCTTGTTGGGATAATCGGTGAGGTATTTGCCCACAGGATCGCTGAGCGAGATTTTTCCGGCCTGCACAAGTTGGAGAATCGAGACGGCGGTGAACATCTTGTTCATCGAGCCGATTCGGAATTTGGTGTTGAGCGTATTGGGGATTTTCTTTTCGCGATCGGCCATGCCATAGGCGCCCGTGAAGATCGGTTTGCCGTCTTTGGCCAGGAGCACGGCGCCCGAGAACTTGTCGGCCGCCGAGTCCTTTTCGAGTTTTGCCCGCAGGGCTATGATTAGATCGCTCTGGTTTAAGCGCGAAAGTGCGAATTCCGCAGGCCGGCCGATGGCCCGTATGTCGAGATGCGTAACGTGGTATGGCGCCGCGGCCTCCACTTCCAGAGTGAATCTAGCGAATTGATCCGAATCGCGTTCCTGTACCAGCCCTGTGACCTTCGTTGCGCTCGATTCCTCGATTTTCCTGAGGTCGAATCCCCCGGTCTGCTGTCGAAAGCCCAACATCCCCTCGACCTTGTGTTCTTCCGGCTTATCGAAGTGACTTCGGAACTTTTCGAGTTCGGCCCTGTCGCCACTGTTGAAGGCAAGGAGCCAGGCGGAGAATTGCACGCCGGCAGGCGTTCTAGGAATCTCAGCAGTGGCTGATTGCGCTGGGGAAGTCTTAGCCGCTCGGACCGTGAAACACATCCCCGCGAGTGCAAGGGTTGCGAGAACGAACTTGCTAAGCGCCAGTGAACGGCTGACCATAATCTTCTACCGCCTCCGAGGTTGGAATACACCTTGTGTTGCGAAGTCTACACAGCTATAGACGCCGGTGGGGCGATAGAGTTTAGTCCGGAAAGGATGTCGGAAGTCTTAACCGTAGTCAGACTATAGTTTGACTATGGTCAGAACTAGGTATAAGATCAAGCTAGGAGCTCCGAGCCATGGAAGAAATAGCTATTTCTAAATTCAAGGCGACTTGCCTCGCGGTTCTGGAGCGCGTGCGGAAGACAGGACAACCAATACGCGTGACACGCTTTGGCCAGGTTATCGCCGAGATCATGCCGCCAGCGTCGAAGCAGTCCCCCCGTCGCTTCGGACGGCGCATCGGATCGATGGTAATACTCGGGGACATCGTTGGCCCAATTGGGGACGAGTCCGATTGGGAAGCCGCACGTGATCCGGAACCGGAAGAAAGCAAGAATGAGAAATGAACCTGCTACTTGATACTCATATTTGGATATGGAATGACACCGCACCCGAGAAGCTAAATTCAGAAATCACTCGGGAACTCGCCAACCTCAAAAACCAACTGTGGCTTTCTCCAGTGAGTATCTGGGAAGTAACCGTCTTACTCGAGAAGAGAAGGATCGACTTGAAGCAGGATTTCCGAAGCTGGGCGGACGAGTCTGTCGTAGACCTCCAATTACGCGAAGCAACGATAACCTGGGAAGTGGCACACGAGCTACGCTACACAATGCTAGGACATCGCGACCCGGCAGACCGGTTCCTGGTTGCGACCGCTAAGGTTTATGACCTCACGCTTGTCACGGCCGACGAGAGGTTACTAAATGTCCCAGGTCTCAAAGTCTTGCCGAATCGTTAGACTGAATCCCAATAAATGTGCGCGCAAATTTGACCTTTAAACACAGAGCGGTTTGAAATTCAGCCTTACTCAGCGCCGCCTTGCAGCTCCGTAAGCGCAGCTAAGACTTCTTCGCTGTGCTGCTGCGGTTTGACGTCGAGATACACTTTGCGCACAACGCCATCTGGATCGATCAGGAATGTGTGGCGCGCGGAGACCTTGGCGACGCCAAAATTCATCACTGAGTCGTATTCCGTGGAAACTTCGGTCTTGGTGTCCGCGAGTAACTTGAAGCTCAGCCCTTCCTTGGTGCAGAACTTCTGGTGAGAATCCTCATCCTGCACGCTGACACCGACGATCACCGCATGCTTCTGCTCATATTGAGCTAAGTCGCGCTGGAAGTTGTGGGCTTCCACGGTACAGCCGCTCGTAAAATCCTTCGGGTAGAAATAGAGCACCACCCACTTGCCTTTGAAATCATGCAGGCTAACCGGCTTGGACTCTTGCGAATTCAGCGTAAAATCCGGCGCAGGCGTCCCAACGGCAGGCGCTTTGCCATCCGCGCGCAATCCGCGGATCCCCAGCCCCAAACCCAATCCTGCCAATAGCAGCACTCCAACCGCAATTTTTGTCATTTTCATGCTCATGATTTACCCCTCTGCCTTATACCTGCGTTGCATCGGTTCTATTCCAAGGAGGATTGTAACTTCCCAAGGATTACGACGCTTGATGAGGCTTAACGAGGTACAGCATACCGCCGGGTGCTAGTAAACGCTAGTTCGGATGGGTGAATCGCCCGAAGCCCACCCGCAATTGCAGCGTATTTATCCCGGGATTCAGGTTCGCAAGCGAGGCATTCGAAATATGCATGAAACGAAGCTCCGCGTTGAAATTATATTTGCTCCGCAGAAAGTGCAGCCCCAGCGCCCCGCTCGTAGTGAAATTCACACGCGAAGTGCCGGCAGGCACATTGTTATTCGTGAAAAGTGTGCCGCCTCCGAGTTCGAAGTAGGGAACGATCTTGCGAGGCTTTGTGAAATTCCATTTCAGCGCGAAGGGATTCAGTCCGAAGCCAAAGGCGTTGTCAACTTTCTGGACCACCAAGAAGACGGGAACTACATCCACCGCGTATTCGAACTGGCCGCGCAAAAAGCCTGGGCCAACTGGTCCAGTCAAAATCCAGCCGTAGCGTAAACCCACGTTCCAGACTTCGCTGTTAGCGGTACTGCCATTCAAGCCGTGGCCGCCGCCAGTCCATATTTGCAGATCGTGGCCGCCGTCCTCCGGTCCGGCCTGGGCCTTCGAAGCTGGAACGCAGAGAAAGGCTGCAAACAGCAAGCTTGCGAACAATCTTGTCAGCGAAAGTCGTGTCACCGAGTGATCCCCCGATTTTTCGATTCGGTTCCTCAAGACTTGGATGCACGGAAGATACAGAAAAACAGACGCAATTGCGACTGGCTTTTTCTTCACTTCAAGTAAGTTCGCACAATATGAATGACGTCGGCGGCTGCTTCTTCCGAAGATTTTGAATTGCGAGGCATGTGGTTTCGGATGTGGTCTTCCATCAACTCGCCCATGAGGCTATTGATAGCGCCGCGGGCGGCGGCCAGGCGCTGAAGCGCCTCGGCACAAGGCTCGTCTTCGTTGAGGGCACGAAGTACGCTTTCGAGCTGGCCAATGACTTTCTTGGTTCGGGTGACGAGATCGAGCTTTTCGCGAGAGGTGTGCGACATTTGGCTTGTATACCCTATGGGGGTATGGTATCAACGTTGAAGATTTAGTTGCAATGGCTCTTTGCACAGTAGTGCAATGTGGAGACTCATTTCAACCTCTGTGTGTTCGGGGCGGCGTTCATCGTGCTGTAATAGAACGCCTTTTACCCTCCCAGAAGCCTATTTCAGCGTATTTGCTTCAAAGTGCGAACTGATCCTTCTTCTTGGCGAAAGGCATGAAGTGATCCAATGAGACTCAGAGGCTTTGAATTCCTCATTCCTTGTTTGATGTTGGGCTTGGTCACGGCGGGTTGTGGAGACGCCGAGAAGGATGCGAATGGGGGAGCGCCGCCGCCGCTGAAGGTTGAGCAGGAGAATGATCCAAATGTTTTTCAAGTGGATCATCCCGATCAGTTCCCATTGGTCGCTGCGGTTGAGCATCTCGCCGCGCCGCAATTGAAAGCTACCGGTACGGTGACTCCCGATGTTTCCAGGAATGTTCCGGTCATTTCCGTGGCCACTGGCCGCGTGGTGGAGATCGCCGCTCGTCTGGGAGACACCGTAAAGAAAGGCCAGTTGTTGCTGCGTGTCCAGAGCGCGGACATTTCGAGTGCTTTTTCTGATTATCAAAAAGCCGTCGCCGATGAACAGCTCACGCGCACGCAGATGGAGCGCGCTCAGCTCCTCTACGACAAAGGGGCAATCTCACTAAACGATTTTCAGGTTGCGCAAGACACAGACGCGAAGGCCAAGGTGGATGTGAAAACCGCGGCTGAAAAGCTTCGCGTGCTTGGCAATTCCAATCTCGACCAGCCATCCGGCATTGTCGAAATTCGCGCGCCTGTCTCAGGGGTCATCACCGACCAACAGGTGACTAACGCAGCGGGAGTAGCAGGATTGGGCTCGCCCAATCCGTTCACAATCTCCGATTTAACTTATGTGTGGATTCTTTGCGATGTGTATGAGAATGACCTCTCTAGCGTGCAGCTTGGAGAAACCGCCGATATCCGCTTGAACGCTTATCCTGACAAAAATTTCACGGGAGTGATCAGCAACATCGGTCCCATCCTCGATCCCAATATACGCACCGCGAAAGTCCGCCTGCAAGTAAGCAATCCGGGCCTGATGCGTCCTGGCATGTTTGTAACTGCAACATTTCACGGCCAATCGAAAGTGAAGCGCGCAGCCGTTCCGTCGACTGCCATTCTGCATTTACACGACCGCGATTGGGTCTATGTTCCGACAGCCGATAAGAAATTTCGGCGCGTGGAAGTTACAGGCGGCGACATGCTTCCGGGGAATATGCAGGAAATCATGTCGGGACTCGCTCCTGGGGATCGAGTGGTATCCAACGCGCTCGAATTCCAGAATACGGTTCAAAAGTAATGATTCGTTCGTTGGTCGACTTCGCCCTGAACAGCCGCTTCATCGTTCTCAGTTTCGCGGTGCTGTTGTTTGTCTGGGGCATCATTTCCTTTAAGAATCTTCCCGTGGAAGCTTACCCGGATGTTGCCAACACTTGGGTCCAGATAATTACGCAGTGGCCTGGCCGGGCCGCGGAAGAAGTAGAACAACAAGTCACCGTACCAATCGAGATCCAGATGAACGGCATGCCGCACCTTCAGCATGTGCGGTCGGCTTCACTGGCGGGGCTCTCCGTCGTCAATCTCATATTCGATGATGACTCCGACAATGACTGGGACCGCCAGAAAGTCGCGGAACGCGTGGGGCAGGTAACATTGCCGGCCGGGCTCACGGCAAGTATCGGTCCTGATTTCAGTCCGATCGGATCCATCTATTGGTACACGCTGAAAAGCACAAATCCTGCGTACGACGTGATGGAACTGAAGTCCCTCCAGGACTGGGTGATCAGCAAGTATATAAAGTCAGTGCCCGATGTTGTGGACGACTCGTCGTTCGGTGGAATCACGCGCGAGTACCAAGTGCGCGTCGATCCAGACAAGTTGGTTTCCTACGGGCTGAGTCTTGCGCAAGTCGAGCAGCAACTATCGAACGGCAACGCCAATGCCGGTGGGAGTTTTATCGAACAAGGCGCGCAGCAAATCAACGTTCGCGCTGTGGGACTGGTTCGCGACGTCAAGGATATCGAAAAGACCGTCCTCAAAACGCAGAGTGGCACGGCTTTGCAGTTGAAGGACATTGCCGTCGTCTCGCAGGGGCCAAAGATCCGTTTAGGCCAGATAGGAAAAGCAATTCACCGTGCTGATGGCGTAGTGGTCGATGACAACGACGTGGTGGAAGGCATAGTCTTCATGCGCAAAGGAGCGGACACGGCGACCACTCTCGAAGGCATCCATGCCATGGTCCGGCGGTTGAACGATCAAATACTCCCTCAGGGTGTGAAAATCGTTCCTTACCTGGATCGCGACGATCTCGTTCACTACACCACTCACACGGTCATGCACAATCTCACCGAAGGCATGATCCTGGTCGTAATCATTCTCTTCGTGTTCCTCGGTAACGTACGCGCCGCGATTATCGTCGCACTGACGATTCCATTTGCTTTGCTTTTTGCATCCATCTGCCTCGATTTACGGCACATTTCGGCCAATCTGCTTTCCCTCGGCGCCTTGGATTTCGGCATGGTTGTTGACGGTGCCGTTGTGATGGTCGAAAACATTGTCCGGCATCTAAACCACCAAGGATCCGATCAAGGCAGTCCCATTGACCGGATTCGTCAGGCGGCGCATGAAGTGCAGCGGCCTGTCTTCTACGCCATCGCCATAATCATCACCGCATATCTCCCGATCTTTACCCTGCAGCGCGTCGAAGGGAAATTGTTCAAGCCCATGGCATGGACGGTAGCCTTCGCACTTCTGGGCGCTTTGATTTTTTCCATGTTAATTGCTCCGGCGCTGGCCAGTCTTTTTTTTCGGTCAGGGGTCAAGGAATGGAAAAACCCAGTAATGGGTTATCTGAGAGTCCATTACAGAAAGGCGGTCACTTGGGCGGTTCGCCATCGTCCGATTACGGTCGGAGGCGCCGCCATCTGTTTCGCCTTTGCCATTTTCCTGGCTTTCGGAGGCGTGATCGGCTCAGAATTTCTCCCCCACTTGGATGAAGGCGCCATTTGGGTTCGCGGCACATTGGCTCCCAGCACTGGACCGACCGAGGGTGCACGCGTTGCTGAAAGAGCCCGCCAGGTACTTTGCTCTTTTCCCGAAGTTCCACAGGTCGTCGATCAGGTGGGACGCCCAGACGACGGCACCGACACCACGGGCTTCTTCAATACGGAGTTTTTCGTTGACCTGCTCCCGAAGGAAAAATGGCGTCCCGTCTTCCATCAGGACAAAGAAAAACTCATTGCAGCCATGAACCACGAACTGGAGAAAATTCCGGGGGTCATCTGGAATTTCTCTCAGCCGATTTCCGATAACCTGGAAGAAGCCGTCAGTGGGGTCAAGGGCGCGCTCGCCGTGAAAATCTACGGAGACGCTCTCAAGACGCTGGAAGAAAAGGGCGACCAGGTTGTCAGCGTCATGCAAGGAATCCGAGGAGTCCAGGATCTTGGATTGTTTCGCGTTCTCGGCCAACCAAATCTTGATTTCGCGGTCGACCGGGACCGGGCTGCGCGGTTTGGGATTAATGTCTCTGACGTCCAGGACGCAATTCAGACGGCAGTTGGTGGCAATGCGCTCACTCAAGTTCTTATCGGAGAACAAAGATACGATCTCGTGTTGCGTTACTTGCCGGAATACCGGGACACGAAGGAGGCCATTGAGAAAATACGCCTACTCGCTCCCACAGGGGAGCGAGTCTCACTCAGCCAACTGACAAAAATCACCGTCAGGGATGGAGGGTCAGAAATTTACCGTGAGTCGAACTCACGGTACGTGGCTGTTAAATATAGCGTGCGTGGCAGAGATCTCGGCGGCACCGTGGAAGAAGCGATCAAGAGAGTCAACGCTGCCGTTAAATTGCCGCCGGGATATACATTTGATTGGGCGGGTGAATATGAGAGTCAAAAGCGCTCGGAGAAGCGGCTTTTGCTTGTGCTGCCTATCACTGTACTCGTGATCTTCCTCATCCTCTACGCTATGTTCAAATCCATGAAGTGGGCGCTTCTCATCCTTACCAATGTGGCTATGGCGCGCCTGGGAGGCTTACTCGCCCTATTTCTCACGCATACAAACTTCAGCGTCTCCTCCGGCGTTGGTTTTCTTGCGCTTTTCGGTGTTTCGGTGCAGACCGGCGTAATCATGCTCGAATACATCAATCAACTACGCGCCACGGGCTACACGATAGAAGAATCCGCTGTGGAAGGGGCTGTGCTTAGACTTCGGCCCATTATGATGACCATGTTAGTCGCAACACTGGGTCTGCTTCCCGCAGCGCTTTCCCATGGTATCGGGTCCGATTCCCAGCGTCCCTTTGCTATCGTCATCGTCGGAGGCCTCATCTCCGACCTCGTGATGAGTATTTTTCTTCTGCCTACACTCTACGTCTGGTTTGCTCACGATGGTGATAAGCTTCCGCAGCCTGAGGAAGCCGTCTGAAAAACTTTTCGATTAAGATAGGGAGTGCGTCGAAATGAGACGCTCGCAGCCATCGGAAGGACTCCCACTATGAACAAGAAGGAAGTGTGCTCTCTCATTCAGGAGATCGGAATCGTTCCAGCGATCAGGGTGTGCTCCGCCGAGGACGCGCATTTTGCCGCTGAGGCCGTCAGTCGGGGAGGAGTTCCGATCGTGGAAATCACGATGACGGTCGACGGGGCGATTGACTTGATTTCGCACCTCGTTCGTTACCATCCAAAGATGATCGTGGGCGCGGGCACTATTATGGACAACGAAATGGCGAGGAAATGTGTCGATGCGGGCGCAAGTTTTTTGACCAGCCCCGGACTTGATCAGTCACTCATTGAGTTCGCCGCAAAAAAGGACGTCGCAGTTCTCGCGGGAGCCTTGACCCCCACCGAGGTGATCACCGCGTGGCGAGCGGGATCAGACTTCGTCAAAGTATTTCCTTGCGCGCAAGTTGGCGGCGACAGCTACATCAAAGCGCTAAAGGCTCCTCTACCGCAGATTCCTCTGATTGCGGCAGGAGGCGTGAATCAACAGACGGCGGCCAATTTTATTTTGGCGGGTGCCACGGCAATTGGCATAGGTGCTGAACTCATCCCCACGGAAGCCATCGAGCGGCGCCAGTCAGAACGAATCCGGGAATTGGCACAGCGCTTCGTAGGATTTGTGAAGGATGCACGCGCCCGGCTCGAAGCGCGAAAACCACGGCGAGTGGTTAAGAAGCTCGATGGAGTCGAAAAATGCGAGGAGAAGTAACACGTTTGTAGTGGAAAGCCCGGGCATCGCAGGGAGAACGTGCAGCCAAGTGTAGCAATGGGACGACTCGCCACACGATTGACCGTTCTCGCTTGGAGCTGCCTTTTAGCCTCTGCGTTTGCGGCGCCCATGACAGTCGCGCAAGATCCTGTCGCGACTCAGCAAGACTCTCCGGATGACGCCACATCTTCTCCAACTTCCGATCCTCTTCCAATCATGTTTCCACACCAAGAGTGGAGCCGGCTCTGGCTATCAGGGCAAGCGAATATTATTTCTCAGTGGCACCCCACGTTCACTTCGCCGTATCAAGGTCCCCACAGCCTGAGTCCCGAGGCCCAGGATGCCACCTCGCATGTGTTCACACTTTTCACTGGGTTGCGCTTCAGCAGCACGACGGAACTGCTTTGTGACGTACAAGAAACAGGTGGCCATGGGATTGGAGAAGCATTGGGGCTTGCGGGATTCACGAACCTCGATGTCGTGCGCAATCCTTCGCTGGGCAAAGCTCCCTACATTGCGCGCTTGATGATCCATCAGATCATTCCGCTGAGCCATGCGAAAAAGCCCCCGGACCAGACTCCCTTCTCTCTTTTTCGCGAACTCCCCGAGCGCCGCATCGAGGTGCGCTTCGGCAAATTCAGTCTGGCCGATTTCTTCGACGTCAACACCTACGGAAGCGACTCCAATTTTCAGTTCATGAATTGGACCGTCGACAATGCTGGAACCTATGACTATGCGGCGGACACTCGTGGATACACCTACGGCGCGATGTTTGAATATCACGACCATTGGGGAACGGTGCGGTTTGCGGAAGTTCTGATGCCTAAAGTAGCCAACGGAATTAATCTGGAAGCAAACTTGGCCCTCGCCCGGGCAGAAAACATCGAATTCGAATTTCACAGGAAAATCGTACGAGGTCAAACGGGCATACTCCGCCTCCTCTCCTACGTAAATCACGCGAACATGGGCGTCTACCAGCAGGCCATCAACAATTTTCTCGCAGGCCTAACGCCGGAGCCTGAAATCACCGACCACCCGCTTCAAACCACAATCAAGTACGGTTTCAGCGGGAATTTCGAGCAGCCTTTAAACGACTGGCTAGGCCTATTCGGACGCTGGGGATGGAACGAAGGGCAGCACGAATCCTACGCCTACACGGAAGTGGATCAAACGGATCAGATTGGCGCAGCTTTCAAAGGCACGCTGTGGCATCGCAAGTGGGACCGCGCGGGCGTTGTCTTCGTGTCCAACGGAATCTCGCACGACCACGCGGAATATCTCGCCCTAGGCGGCGAAGGCTTTTTGTTAGGTGACGGCCGCTTGAACTATGGCCGGGAAAACATTGTGGAAACCTATTACACGCTCCATGCATGGCGCGGAATCTACCCGTCCGTTGGGTTGCAGCACATCAACAACCCCGGTTACAACCGCGACCGGGGGCCTGTATTGGTTCCAACCCTCCGGCTGCACGTTGAGTTCTAGCTTGTGCAAAGTGATACGCGGAAGTGATCTCCTATGGGAACGAAGCAATCCCCGGATTCAAAAGGAACGCTTGTCAGTCTGCGGGTTTGAGCCTAACCGTTCCTCGGCATTTGTTCTGCGCTTGAGTTGGGTCATTTTGTGTGTTATCTCTCACCCATAGTATTTCCCTACGTTCGACCAGGTTTTCGACGGAGTTGCCGGCCATGAATATCGTCTTTGCGGCGGCGCAGCGATGCGCGCGAGTTTTCCTTTTGGCAATTCTTGTTTTCCCCCCGCGTACAACCGCGGATGACCTTCAGAAGTCTCAGAAGAAAGAGTTGGAAGCCGCCGCGAAAGCCTTAAACGACGAGGCCAAGTCGCTGGAAAAATCAGGCAAACTGGTGGAAGCTCGTCTGAAGTATGCGGAGTCTCTCGGCTACATCGAGCTGAGCGACGCGTCCCAGGCCATTTCGCGGCTCGACGACACTTTGAAAACCAGCGCTAAAGCGGCGGTAGCCGCTGCGCAGAAATTCTACGAGACAGGTAACTATAAGGAAGCAGCATTAGCTCTCGAAGAAGCCTGGAATCTGCAAACACTTCGGCCCGTTTTGGCTTACAACTTGGCGCTCTCTTACAACCAGATTGGCGAACGCCAGAAGGGCGTGGATTATCTGGACCAGGCCATCGCAGGCGCAGGGACGCCGAAACTCCGCACGAGGCTTAGCCAGACGCGCACGACTTTCATCACCGCGGAAACGGTCACGCAGCAGAGCGACTCCACAAAGAAACAGATTGAGCTTTTTGACCACCTTGCCGAGACTCTTGGAAACGGGTCTTCCGCCGAGGATGAACTGGGTGACGAAGAAGTCCTGGTCGAAGGCGATACTCCAGATGTCACGGCATCCGTGCGTGGCGGGTCAGCGAAATTTACCGCCACCGATCCCGGTCGCAATGGCAAGTCAAACCGTTTCGCGAGCGCATGCACTACTCTGCACACTTTAAAGGAGACTCTTGCCAACAGTCCCGCCGCCGTTTTCGATCTCGCGAATTGCGCCGAGGATAACAATCGTCCCGACGAAGCGATTCGCTTTCTGCGACGCTACCTGGAACTCGCTCCCAACGCGCTCGACGCCGTCAGGGTCAAACAACGCATCGTGGAACTCGAGGCCCTCAAGGCTTTACCCACGCAATCGGGAGTCCCGGTCCGTACGCTATATGCCGCAGCGGAACGTTCGATCGAGGAATCCCAATACGATGGCGCTCTCATCGCCTACACAAAGGCCGCGGATCTGCTGCCCGATTTTTCACTCACGCATTGGAAATTAGGTTTGCTTCAAGAAGCTATGGGCAACGTTGCCGAGGCTCGCAAGCAATACACTCGCTGCCGCGAACTCGAGACTGATCCTGAAGCGCAAAAGCGCGCTGATTTTCACCTCGGCATTCTGGACGCCAAGCGGGAAAAGTATGAGGACGAAGTTTCGGAGGCCGAGGACATCATCGCAAATCTGTGGAATCGTTCGATGAACCTTACTTTTAACGGGCTCGAAAATCGCTCCGCTCTGCACGCCCGCCGCGGCAAATACAAACAAGGAAAAGCTGCCAAGATGCTGGGCGGATTTACGGTTCCGCTTCCTTACGCACAGCAACAAATCGCCGAAGCTGCGGAGCATCTACAAACGGCCCTTGTTCTTTTTCCACTCGGGGCGGAGGCCAACGAGTTGATGGCGCTGGTCTATTTGCAAGCGCTCGACGGGCGGGCCGCGATTCGCGCGTTTGACGCCGTCTCCAGTCAGCACCTGCCGGTTTCTTTTTACGCCGAGGTCCGTGGCCACAATCTCGATCGCCCCGTTAAATGCGAACTCAGCCGTGATCACATCCGCTTTATCTTTCTGGCTTCTTACGATAAAAATGGCGCCGCTAAGCCCCCCGCGCGTAAGGCGGGCCAGGACGGTTTAGGAGATCTCGTCATCGAACCGCAGGCTTCCCGCGCCCTCAATTTCGAAGATTTCGCATTCCGGCTTTCCGACATCAAGAAGGTGCAGACTGTAAACGGCCAGATTTACTTCAAGTTGGAACACGATACGTACGGGATTGCCCCGCTCGCGATTGCTTTTACCGCGCCCAAAGAAGCGGGCCCCTTCGCGCGAAAATTTTCAAACGATTACGCACGCCTGTTTGTGCGCTATCCCGGATTGGAAGATACCAAGCTTGGCGCCGAAGGTCTTACCGGTGGCGAGAAGTTTACGATCGGAATGAAAATCGCGAACGCCGGATTGAGCATGGGAATGGGCGGAGTTGGCGCGATATCCGCCATCCAGGATGTGATGACGGTCGTGCAAACCGTCCGCATGCTGCAGCGAACGATGTCCTCGTTGAAAATCAGTTATGCGGCGTGGGAGACCAGCGTTGAAGAAGAGCAGGACGTCTTACTCGGAAACCCTTTTAAACCAATTCCAGTCGAGCCTGTCCGACTCGCGTATGTGCACGAGTTGAAATAGTTGCGCCTCACCGGCGCTCACCGCGGAAACAGCCGTGCCGCATTGTCATACAATATCTTGCGCTTCGCCCCGGCCCCAATCGGCAGCGCACGGAACTTCTCGATGTTGCCCTTGATTTCCGGCACACCAGGTCCCGGCCAATCCGTGCCCCACAAAACTTTGTCCGCGATATCCTCGATCCGCGGAAAATATTCCATTAGTTTCTGCGGCGGAATTCCTGAAATATCCATGTACATATTCTTGTGCCGTCGAACCAGAAAAAATGCTTCGTTCATCCACAGCGGCCTTCCGCCGTGCGCCAGAATCACGACTAGATTGGGATAATCGATGCTCACGTCGTCGCACAGCATCGGCTGCGCATGAAGATTTCTCGCACCAGGAAAAATCGAGGTTCCTGTGTGAATCATCACGGGCATGCCATTTGCCTGTGCCCGTTCATAAATCACCGCCAAATCCTTGTTTCCGTTCATGTATGAATTGGGCGTGAGTACCTGATGCGACGGATGCAACTTGATCGCGCGAATTCCAATCTTAGCCATGCGATCCACTTCCGCCCCCGCATCGGGAACCGTCCCCGGCATCACGCCGCCAAATGCAATCAAGCGATCGGGCGCGGCACTGCAGTACTTTGCGCTCCAGTCATTCACTTCAGGCGTGAAGCCGATGATTTTCGGGGCGACATAATTAATGAGGCCCGCCCGTTCGATCCCGAGGCTATCAAGGTGCGCGAGAAACACCTTCGGATCATCGCAGTAGCGCATCACATCCGCATAATCTTTCCGCCCGCGCTTCGTCAACTCCATCGCGGATGACTTCATCATGTGATACGGCATGATGTGAATGTGAATATCGATGATCGGCTGCACCGTTTCTCCTCGCGGCTCGAACGCTCTCCGCGAACCTCTGTGTGCTCTGCGCCTCTGCGTTATCTTTGCTCTTCTCTTTCCTCCTCTCTTTTCTTTCTGTCGGCTGTTAGCTGTCAGCTCTTCAATTAAACCTCACATACTCAAAATCCAAAGGCTTGCTGTTGATCCCTCGGAGCGGTGGCGCAATCCAATTCGCAAATTTCCCTGGTTCCACGACGCGCCCCGTCATCAACGATTGCACAAACTTTTCGTCCGCTGGACTTGGCAGCCATTCGTACTCGCGTTTCTTCCACGCCTCTGCGGTCAAGACGTCACCATTGACGCTGATGTGATGTCCGGCAAAATTGCCAATCGCGCGATGAAATCCCTTGTGGGGAAGCGTCAGCTTAAAAGGAATTCCCGCCTCATCGATCACGCGTTGCCAGCGCGCCACGCCATCCGCAATTTCCTCGATGTAATCGTCGCGCAGCCGTTCGTTCAAAGCCGTCAGCGCCGGGACATCCTTCCTGACGATCTTGTCTCCAATCACTTCGTACACCGGATACTCCGCTTCGCTCAGCACGTGATCGTCTTCAAGCTTTGTCTCGCGAAAGCGTCCTTTCAGTCCGTTAGTAAAATAGTTCGCCGCATTCGAAGAAACATCCGAGCCATAGAGATCGAGCGTTACGCTGTAATGAAAATTCAGGTACCGTTGAATTGTCTGCAAGTCAATCACCCCCAGTGCCCGCACTTGCGACGGGTCTTCCAATTTATTCTCCTTCATCACCTCGCAAGTGCGCTTGATGATCCGGGTAATACCAGTCTCTCCGACGAACATGTGGTGCGCTTCCTCAGTCAGCATGAACCGGCAAGTGCGCGAAAGCGGATCGAATCCGGACTCCGCCAGTGCGCAAAGTTGAAACTTGCCGTCTCGGTCCGTAAAAAACGTAAACATGTAAAACGCCAGCCAATCCGGCGTCGGCTCATTAAACGCGCCCAAAATGCGCGGATTATCTGCGTCGCCGGATCGCCGCGCGAGCAAAGCCTCCGCTTCTTCACGTCCATCGCGTCCGAAATAGCGGTGCAGCAAATAGACCATCGCCCACAAGTGCCGCCCTTCTTCGACGTTCACCTGAAAAATATTCCGCAGGTCGTACATCGAAGGGCAGGACGACCCCAGCAGCCGCTGCTGCTCCACCGAAGCCGGCTCCGTATCTCCCTGCGTCACAATCACGCGCCGCAAAGTCGACCGGTATTCTCCCGGCACCTCCTGCCACGCTGGCGAGCCTTTATGAATTCCGAAATTTACTTCGCGCTTCTCATCGCGCGGCTGCAAAAATATTCCCCAGCGATACTCCGGCATCTTCACATAATCAAACTGCGCCCACCCATCCGGTTCGACACTGATCGCCGTCCGCAAATAAACCTCATAGTTGTGGCTCTCGTTCGGCCCCATGTCGTACCACCAGCCCATGTATGCCGGTTGCCAATGTTCCAACGCCCGCTGCAAACCGCGGTCCCTTCCCAAATCTACGTTGTTCGGAATCTTCTCTGTGTAATCAATCATGGTCGACTCTCCTCAGTAGTAAAGGCACTCTTGCCTGTACTCGTTCCAGATTCTTCGGTGGCACAGACTTCAGTCTGTGCATCTTTCCTTACCTCTTTACGTCATTACTTTTTTACTACCCTTCTCAAACTCTTTCCCAATTGAATTTCACCGGCGCTCCCGTTCCATACACTTTCAACGCCCCGTTAATCCCCACCGCATTCGGCCGAATAAAAATCCAATTCTGCCAAGCCGACAATCGCCCGAAAACGCGCGTCTCAAGGGTTTCGTTAATTCCAAAACGAAGATTCGCCTCCAACCCCGTCAACGCATCCGGCGAAAGTGCTGCACGCGATTCCAAAGCCTGTCGAATTTCATCTTCCCAATCCAAATCATCCGGCGCGGCCGTAACAAGCCCCGCGTCCATCGCGTCATGCACCGTCAGCGTTTTTCCCAATAACCCACGCAATTTCTCAATCTGCGCGGAGTCCTGATAAAACCTTGCCGCCATTCGCGAAAGACCATTCACCATAGGCAACGCCCCAAAATTCATCCGCGAGAGAACAACGCTCGCGACGTTTTCGCCGTCCTGCGAATCACGCATGTAAATCCGATCTGCGGCCATCGCTAATTCGAAAAGCGTTCCAGTAAAGCAGGATCCAGGCTCGACAATTGCGTACAGCGACCGCGAAGATACATCGATCCGCGCGAACGTTCGCCGCATCATTCCCAGAACTTCTCGCACAAACCAATTGTCTCGGTGATTCAAAAGGAATTCATCGGCGGCCAGCACCGCTTTGGGATCTCCCGTCGCCTTCAGGATCCACAATCCCAAATCGAGCTCGTTCGTCCGCAACGTCAAAATTGCATCATCCAATTCCCGTGCCATCTGTAGCGGCCACCAGCTCGCTCCCGCCGCAACAGCGCTCTCGACCGTGTACGCCGGCACGGCCTCCGGCGCGCGAATCGTCAGAGTCACCGTCCGCGCCTCTCGATTCACCTGCGCATCTACAAATTCATAATGCACGCCAGCTTCATCCACCGTCCGTTTCAGCGGCGTCAGCTCCACGCCTTTCGCATCGGAAGGGCGATCGCTTAATTCCGCCAGCTTCAACGCACGCTGCTTCACATGCTCCGCAAATTGCTGGGGCTTCACCACTTCATCCACGAGTCGCCAATCTTTCGCTCGCTGTCCGCGCACTCCGTCCGGATTCGTGCAGAACATGTCCGCATAATCGCGCCGTACTTTTCGCTTATCCGTCACCCTCGTCAATCCGCCAGTCCCTGGCAAAACGCCAAGCAGAGGCAACTCCGGCAAACTCACGGCCGACGAGCGATCATCCACCAAAATAATCTCGTCGCAAGCCAACGCCAGTTCGTAACCTCCCCCCGCCGTTGTTCCGTTGCAAGCCGCTATGAATTTCAATCCCGAGTGCGCGCTCGAATCCTCAATTCCATTCCGCGTTTCGTTAGTGAACTTGCAGAAATTCACTTTCCACGCATGCGATGAAAGCCCCAGCATATAAATGTTCGCGCCCGAACAAAAAATCCGGTTCTTCGCGCTCGTGATAATCACAGACCGAATCTCCGGATGCTCGAATCGTATCCGTTGCAGCGCGTCATGAAGTTCGATGTCCACGCCCAGATCGTAAGAATTCAATTTCAGCTTGTACCCCGGGCGCAGGCCGCCGTCTTCCGCCACGTCCATCGTCAACGTCGCCACCGGCGCATCGAAACTGAGCTTCCAATGTTTGTACTTGCCAGGCTCTGTCCGGTAATCTGGCGGCTCCACTTTTGCCTGCGATTGTTCTGTCGCTGCAACGTCCACTGGATCCTCCTACCTCTCGTTCTGTTTTTCGTTCGCCTGCAATGCGGTCTTCAATTTTGCAAAACTCTCTTCCACAGAATTCCCGGAAGTGTCCAGGTACATGTCCGCTTTCCGGTAGAGCGGTTCGCGCGCTTCCAGGATTCGCCGCAAATCGTCCATTGCCTGATTACCGCCGGCAATCGCCCGCAAATCGCCCTGCGCGATCACGCGCGCCATGTGTTCCTCGGGCCGCGCCTTGATCCACACTGTGTAGCAATTCGAAAGCAAATGGTCGTACGTCTCTTTTTCCGAAACCACGCCGCCGCCAACGGAAACTATTGCGCGCTCCTGCTCGTCCAGCACCCGCTCCAGCGAACGCCGTTCGATCGCTCGATAACCTGTCTGCCCATACAGCGAAAAGATTTCTCCCAAAGGCATGCCCGTATCTTTTTCAATCTCGCCGTCGAGTTCGACGAACGGAATGTTCATCTCCGCGCCAAGCCGCGCCCCCAGCGTCGACTTGCCGGCGCCGCGCAACCCGATCAACGCCACCCGTTTACGGCGAGCAGCATCTTCGTCGCCAAACTCGCGCAGTAAACGAGACATTGCGTCTTCGACGCGATGCGCGGGAAGCCTTTCAAGAAAGCGCTGGATCAGAACTTTTTCATGCCGCGTTTCCATTTCCGCCGCAAACAAATCCGCAAGGGAGACATGGAGCGCTGCGGCAATCCTTCGCAGGAGCACGATCGAAACATTTCCTTCGCCGGTCTCCAGTTGCGCCAAATGCCGTTCCGAAACGTCCGCCTCGCGCGCCATCATTTTGCGCGTCAGCCCGCGCCGGTTGCGCAATTCCCGCACGCGCTTCCCGAGCGACAGTAGAAAACCATCGTTTGACTGCGGGCTAAGACGGGAAGAGGCGGTGTCTTTCGAATGAGTGCTGGTCTGCATGGCGGTAATTAAGGATAGTTAAACTCGCGCCTGCAGTATACCGCATGTAGTCGCTAGGCGGTCAAGGTGAAACGTGCCTTCTGTGCTTGCCCTTTGGCCGTTGTAAGGCGCCAAATAGATTCTCTCAAATAACTGTATTTAATGGAGTTAGTGCTATGGAATGGGTAGTCACTAGCTTCTAGCGATTGAATTGGCGTGTTTAAGATGCACTATCATGCCTGTGCCGTGATATCATCTCCCGCTTTGACCTTGGAACGTTCCCGGATTTCGAGCGGGTGTTCGATTTATGCGAAGATGCGAACTAGCATTGCGACCTAAGGGAGGCGTGTAAATGAAGCTGCCGAACTACATATCTGGCCAATGGAAAGAAGGCACTGGCGAAGGAGAGTCTCTCATCGACCCCGTCACCGGAGAAGAATTAGCGCGAATCTCCTCACAAGGCATCAACGTGAAAGAAGCTCTCGACTTTGCCCGTTCAAACGGCGGCCCGGCCCTTCGAGCGCTCACCTATCGTCAGCGTGCGGATTTGCTCGGCAAAATTGCCGAAACGCTCTCGGCAAATCGCGACGAATATTTTCGAATCTCTCTGCTGAATCTAGGCGCCAACCAAGCCGACGCGTCCTTCGATGTGGACGGCGCGATTTACGCCTTGAAATATTACGCCAAAATCGGCCAAGCCCTCGCCGACGGAAGAATTCTGAAAGAGGGAGCGCCTGTTTCCATTTCCAAGACAGGCGTCTTTGTCGGCCAACATTTCTTATTGCCAACAAAAGGTGTGGCAGTTTTTATTAACGCGTTCAATTTTCCCGCCTGGGGCGTGTGCGAAAAAATGGCGCCTGCTTTGCTCTCTGGTGTCCCCCTCGTGATCAAGCCCGCTTCTCCGACAGCTTGGCTTGCGCACCGAATCGTCGAAGATATCGTGAAGGCAAATATTCTGCCGCCGGGTGCAATCTCAATCTTGTGCGGCTCGGCGCGCGACATTCTCGACCACGTCGGCGAAAGCGACATCGTTTCATTCACCGGCTCGGCGGACACTGCCGCGCGCATTCGCTCCAATCCAAATGTCTTGCGCCGCTCCGTTCGCGTCAACATCGAAGCGGACAGCATTAACTCCACGATTCTCGGGCCAGACGCCGGTCCAGGAACGGATTTATTCGATCTGCTCGTGAAAGAGGTTGTGCGCGAAATGACCTTGAAAGCTGGACAGAAGTGCACGGCGATACGCCGCGTGCTCGTTCCGCGGCAACACTTGAAAGTGCTTGGCGAGGCGATTGTTGCGCGCTTGAGTTCCATGAAAGTGGGCAATCCGCGAAACGCAGAAGTGAGAGTTGGGCCGGTGGTCAACAAGGCGCAACAAAAGGCCTGTCTGGAAGGGCTAAGCCAGTTGAAAGAAGAGTGCACGGTTTTGTTCGGCGGAGATGAAAAATTTCAGCCGATCGATGCCGATGCGCAAAAGTCCGCCTTTGTGCAGCCGACGCTGCTTTCCTGTGAAAAAGGACTAGATGCAAAATACGTAAATGATATTGAAGTGTTTGGTCCAGTCGCGACACTCGTAGCTTATGACGGAGTGGAGAATCTTATCGCGATCGCGCGACGCGGCCTCGGCTCTCTCGTGGCTTCGATTTTTGCCAACGATCCTGCCTTCCTTCAAAATGTAGTGCTCGGCATCGGCGATCTGCATGGCCGCATCATGATTGTCGATTCCAGCGTTGGCACCCAGTTCACCGGCCATGGCAACGTCGTACCGAGCTGTTTGCATGGAGGCCCTGGAAGAGCCGGCGGCGGCGAGGAACTTGCCGGGTTGCGCGCGTTGCTGCTCTATCACCGTCGTTTTGTTGTGCAAGGACCGACCACATGCACGGCGGAGCTAGCAGGTCTGGCTGCCGATACGAATCTCTTTTATTCGTAAAAGATTCTTCCCAGAAATCGTCACGCCAATATTTCTGCTCGCTATGGAGTATTTTTGTTCTGCTGATCTTGCAACTCACGGAGCTTGAACCTCTGTAATTTCCCCGTAGCCGTCTTGGGAATCTCGGATAAGAATTCAATCCAATGAGGCCGCTTGTAGCCCCCGATTTTTTGTCCCACCAGCTCTTGTAGCTCGCTGGTCAAGAGTTCGCTCGGCGTAAACTCTGCGTTCAACACCACATAGGCTGCCGCTTTGGTGAGGCCATCTTGATCTTCGCGCGCAACTACTGCCGCCTCACGCACCGCGGGATGCGTGATCAATGCGCTCTCGACTTCTGCCGGGCTCAACCAGAGGCCGTGGACTTTAAAAACATCGTTCGAGCGCCCCGCGTACCAAAAATATCCCTCTTCATCCTGGAAGTACTTGTCGCCGGTACGAAACCAGTCGCCCACAAAAGTCTCTTTGGTTTTTTCGTGTTTGTTCCAGTAGCCGGAACAAGTGGAGTCTCCTTTGATCAGGAGATCGCCAATCTCGCCGGGAGCGACGGCGTTGTCATGCTCGTCGAGGATTCGAGCTTCATAGCCGGGAATGATTTTTCCGCTTGATCCGGGCTTCGCTTCGTCTGGCCGGTTGGCGATGACCACGTGTAGAGTCTCGGTGGAGCCAAGAGCATCCAGAATTTCGACGCCGAAGCGCTCTTTGAATCGATGAAACAGTGGCGCTGGAAGCGATTCGCCGGCGGAAATGGCTTGGCGGACGCTCGAGAGGTCGAACTCTTTGCTGTCTTCCCGCTGATGCGCAAGGAGCGCTGCAAAATTTGTGGGCACGGAAAAGAATAGCGTCGGGCGGTAGCGCTCGATGTCTGCGTAAATCGTCGCGGGAACGGGGCGCGCGGGAGAAAGAATCGTTGTGGCGCCGCAGCCGAGAGGGAAGTAGCCAGCGTTGCCGAGTCCATAGGCAAAAAACAAGCGCGCAACGCTAAAGCAGCGATCGCTCTCTCCCATCCGCAAAATGCCCTTGGCGTACAGTTCGCAGCACACAACCATATCGTGGTGGAGATGGACGCAGCCCTTGGAGGCACCCGTGCTCCCAGAGGAGTAAAGCCAAAAGGCTGGCTCATCTTTGTGGGTGAGCGCAGCTTTCAATTCCGGCGACGCAGAGCCCATCAAGTTCTTGAGCGAGTGATGAGTTTCCGCGTGAGAATTTTGCGAGGGCTCGCCGACCAGAACGATCTCCTGTAAATAAAGGAGTTTTTCTTTCGCAATCGATTGCAAATGGGGCAACAGCGTTTCACTGACGATGGCGACGCGCGCGCGGCAGTCATTGAGAATATATTCGTAATCCTGCGGTTTCGCTTGTGTATTGACGGGAACGGCTACAGCCCCAATCTTGATCGCCCCGAAAAACGAGTAGAGGAATTCCGGCGTATCGAAAAGCAAAAGAAGAACGCGTTCTTCTGGTCGTACGCCAAGAGCGAGCAGGGCATTCCCGACGCGGTTCGTATTTTCGAGCAGTTGCTGGTAAGTGACTCGCGCGTCGCCGCACTCGATGGCGACTTTTGCTCCACGTCCTTCCTGGACATTGCGATCCACGAAGTGCGTCGCGACATTGAACATTTCCGGCAAAGTAATCAAGAGCTTGGCCGCCTCCTGCCGGTTTCCCTACGCGGAGCTGGATGATTCATTTGCGCAAACGGGCGGGAGTATAGCACGGCGGAATTTTGCAAGGAGGGAACGAACTACGTTACAGAGTGACGAGAGGCCGGGGAGGGATATGCTCCGACGCGCCTTGGTCTTGGCCACCGACATTCGATACTGCTTGCGTGCCGGACCTGTCGTACAATGCTGGCAACGTACGGCGTTTCACCCCAGACGCGCATCGAAGACGAGGGTACAGGGTAGCTCGGCACGGGGCCAAGGTTTGATCGTGCCAACTTCATTGCGAAGCTGAGGTGAACGTCATGAAACTCCAGATTCCCCGTCTTTCTGCACTCTTCATGGTTCTGCTGTTGTTGCCCGCGCCGGACTGGGCTACTTGCGGTGGCGGTGGTGGTGGCGGAATGGGAGGGATGCGCAGCGGCGGCGCGTCCGGCTCTCCCGGTATGGGAAGCGAGCAGGTCTACCAAGTCCCCTGGAAAATTCTCAAACCAGAAGAAGCTCTCGCTCCTGGCGGACTTGTCGTGTATTGGTTCCCGTCCTCTGTCCAAGAGTTTCAGAAATCAAGCTTGCGTAATTCTCGAAGCCTCTCTCTTTACGCTACGGAGTGCGTCACGATGGGCGTCGCGGACGCAAGCACTCCTTTGGGACAAAAATTTCTGAGTGGAGACAAGCTTCCTGTAGTCGTGCTCGCGAAAACAGATGGCACCGTTATCAAAAAGGTTCAGAACAACAACGGATTTCTGAAAGTCGATGAAATCGAAAAGCTGGTGGACTCCGAAATGAAGCAGCGCGAGGAGACCGTTAAGAACGAGCTCAAAGCGGCGAAGGAAAAGGCCAAGTCGGGTGACAAAGATGGCGCGATCCCGTTGTACAAATCTGTGCTCGATGAAAAGTGTCTTTTCCCGAGCAAAGCGAAAGACGCCGCGAAAGAGCTGAAAAAACTCGGAGTCGATGTGACGGTGAAGCTCTTTGACGCGCCGGTCATGAGTCCTACACAGAGCGCCAAAATCGAAGCCGTCATGAAGCGCGGCCTTGATGCGGAGATGAACGAAAGATACGAAGAGGCCGAACGTCTCTATAGCGAAGCGCACCGCATGGATCCCGCCGATCCCGCCCCACTTCGTTATCTCGGCGAACTCTATCGCCATCACCTCGGCGATTGGGATAAAGCGCGCGTGACGTTTCAGGCCATTCTCGATATGCCCGCTGATCCGTTGTCACGCGCGGTGGCTCTGCATGGCATCGGCAAAATGACTATCCACGAAGGCGATTTCCTCGCAGGCTTGCACCTCATGGAAGAGTCCGTGCGTGTATATCCGCTGGCGCTGGCCTATCGCAATTTGGCGGTCTACTGGAACTCCGAAGGCGACACCGCCAAAGCGGACTATTACACGCGTGAAGCCACGAAACTCGATCCGACCGATCCCTACAATCTCATTTTCGCCGCGGCGTTCCTCGCTGGCAACGGTCACGGCGACGAAGCCCTGAAGATTGCCCAGGAAAACGAAGCAATGCTTCCGGCCTCCTACAACCTCGCAGCAATTTACGCGCAGCTCGGCCAAAAGCAAAAGGCGCTCGACCTGCTCAAACGGCATTTTTTTGAGTACGAACGCTACGAAGCCGTGCGTTCGAAGGAAATGATGGAGGCCCGGGTGGACGCTGTGTTTGCTTCCCTCCGCGAAGACCCACAATTTATCGCGCTCACTGGCGCCGCCGACGGAAAACTTCCCATTCCGCAAAATAAGAAAATGCCCACCGTCGCCCCAGCGAAAATGTAAGAGGCACGCGATTTCTTTATTTTGCTGGGCGAGCGCTCGGACCGCTCTTTATAACTGGGACATCTTCTCCGAGAGCGGTAGCCAATGAAATCAAATGATCCTGTTCATCCTTCAGAATCTCGCGGATTAATTCGGCCATCGCATACTCGCCCAAACTTTCGCATTGGGGAATCCTTTCGCGATAACGCCGAATAGTAGCCATTTCGTTTTCAAGATCAAAGCGAAGCATTTCTTTAGCTTTTTCTGATGTTCTCACCGGCTTGGGATGGACAGTCGGCATGCCCCCAAGGTAATCGATCTGTTTGGAGATAATCAGCGAGTGGCTCAGCTCCTCGCCCGCGTGTTTCTCCAACTCTGCGGCAATATTCATGTACTCAGCGCCGCTCAACACTTGCGAATAGATGACATACGAGATGATGGCCTGGTATTCGCCAGCAAGATCTTCATTTAATAGTTCGATCAATTCTTCACGCGAGATCGGACCTGTAGAATGCGCTGCGGCTTCTTCTTTTTGAGCTTTCAAAGTTAGTCTCCTCTAATCTTAGATGCGAACACACTTCAAGAAGTTCGCGGCACCCTAACACACCGCCGTCAGCGGAAAGATTTAAGCGTCTCGGACGGAGCGGTAAGCTTCCTGGCCAGCTTCCACCGCGCCAGCGACGGTGGATTTCACGTCGTCGACAGTCTCTTGCGCACGGCGCTTCCACCGTCTTCCTGTCGACGCCGCATCATCAATCCCCTTTTTCACACCGTTGGAGATATAGTCGCGCGTCTCCTCTCCGGAGGCTGGCGCAAAAAGCAATGCAAGAAGCGCCCCTACACCGATTCCCACGGCAAATGTCGTGTATTTGTTGGACCAATTACTGTGTCTCATAGCATCCATCCTTTATCGCAAGTTTCATACTCACTGCATCTTCGAAACGCACGCAACTCAATGCTTGTGCAATTTTTGGAATTGTCTTCAAAAAGAAAAGGAGGAAGCCGGGATTCGGCTCTCTCCCATTGAATTAATAAGAGCCGGTCGTTCCCTTGGCAGCAATTTCGCGATTCGGTTGCTTGCTGTCAATGGACGCTTCGCTCGTCGACGAAACATCCTCTGCACCCGTGGCCTTAAGAACTTCCTTGGCGCGCATGATTTCTCCGGATGTATCGCAATGCACGGAGAGAAGGATTCCGCCTTTTTGCAAGCGGCCTTCGTAGCGCTTGGCTTCGAATTCCGGAATGCCCATGCCGATCAACGCTCCGGTGAAGCCGCCGACTGCTCCGCCGACGCCCAATCCGGCCAAACCTGCCATGATCGGACCTGCTGCGATGAATGGGCCAAGACCCGGGATTGCCAGAAGGCCAACGCCGAGCAGCACTCCCAAAGTTCCGCCAATCACGCCACCGGTCGCCACGCCTGCAGCTGCGCCTTCCGGAGCTTTCGAGGACTTTTCTGTGCCCATTTCCTTTGGCACGCCGAGACTCTCAGGCAGTAGCACGGAAACATCGGAAACGGGGAAGCCGGCCCTGACCAGTTCGTCCGTAGCGTTTTCGACCGCAATGCGCGTCGAGTAAATTCCGAATACTCCTACTTTCTTAGATGACATTGTTTATTTCTCCTTTGCGTTCAGACTAGCTTCGATTAGCAGCCGGTTTTCTCGAAGGTACGAATTCGAACTGGGGAAACTCCTTCGCGGAGGGAGGCACTGCGCAGGAACCACACTAGTCACAAAGAGGTTGCAGTAATGTCATGTTTCGGACACTTTCGCTCATTACTTTCAGATTTTTTCGGCAGTCTTACGCGGGCTCGTCCAGATCTCTCGCCTGTTCAGTCATAGGATATGCGAAAAACTGCGGTTATGATGTAGGCTCAACAGCGGACCCGATTTAGAAAGTGGCGGAGACATTCGTTAGAAGTGATTTTCCCAGCTGCAAAGGAGAATGCGCGGTGATCATCAGAGTATTCGAAGAAAAGCCCGCCCTCGGGTCAGCTGCAGCTGAGCAGGCGGGTGCTGCTCTACGCCGGGCCATTCTTGAGCGCGGGCGGGCGCGCATCATTGCGGCGACGGGCGCGGCACAGTTGGAGTTTCTGGATGCTCTCACTAGCATGGAAGATATCGATTGGCGGCGCGTCGAGATGTTTCACCTCGATGAGTACATCGGATTGCCGATTACGCACCCAGCTGGTTTTTGCAACTACCTGCTCAAGAATTTCATCCACAAAACAGGGATTACAAAGTATCACTTGCTTGATGGCAGCGGCGATGCGGGCGAAGTTGTTTATCGCGTTGGTGAGGCATTGAAATCCGCGCCGATTGATATTGCGTTTGTGGGCATCGGCGAGAACGGGCACCTCGCATTTAACGATCCACCGGCGGATTTTGAGACCGAAGAGCCGTATCTGATTGTCGAACTCGATGAAGCTTGCCGGCGGCAACAAGTGGGCGAGGGTTGGTTCGCGGAGCTTTCGGAAGTACCGCGGCAGGCTATCTCCATGTCGGTGCAGCAGGTTTTGAAGGCCCGGGAGATTATTGCGATTGTTCCGGATACGCGGAAAGCGCCGGCCGTGAAGCTTTGTTTCGAGGGAGAGATCGGGCCGATGGCGCCCGCTTCAGTACTGCGCACGCATGCGGGAACGACGATTTATCTGGATGAAAAGTCTGCGTCTTTGCTAAGTGCGGAGACTCGGCGCGCGTATGCGCCCGCACCCGGAGCGTAAACGTCCGGCGCAAAAGCGGAATTGC
>Ga0210388_10000275_pt1 | contig 44796 bp, 54 predicted proteins | sample IncBWC19OmetaG_FD_155485 | JGI IMG/M metagenome (GOLD analysis project Ga0210388, IMG submission 155485) | Forest soil microbial communities from Barre Woods Harvard Forest LTER site, Petersham, Massachusetts, United States - Inc-BW-C-19-O ...
GACGTTTCGGTATCCGGGTTTCAGTCTGATGGGCGACTGGCGTCTGTGGTGGGATATTTTGAGCGGCAAACAAAAGTTCTGAACCTTCACCCAGGCAATGCAATCAGAAGAGAGCCGCTACAAGGAGTCACCGTGAAGTCTATTCCCAGATTCATCGTCGTGATGCTGACGCTCTCTTGCTGCGTGGGCTGCGACCAAGTATCGAAGTCAGCCGCACGTTCCATGCTGCATTCCGGCGTCACCGAGTCCCTATTCGCGGATTCGCTGCGCTTCCAGCTCACCGAGAACCCCGGCTCATTTTTGAGCCTGGGCGCGGCGCTGCCCGAACATCTGCGCTTTATTCTCTTTACGGCGGCGGTTGCGGTAATTCTCGCTGGGTTGGTGGGCGCCGCGCTTTTCGCCCGGCGCCTGAGCACCGCTCTATTTGTCGCGCTGGCGCTTGTCGCGGGAGGCGGTATCAGCAATTTGATCGACCGACTGCTGTACGACGGGCGTGTCACGGACTTCTTGAATATCGGCATCGGCTCGTTGCGCACGGGCATTTTCAATCTCGCGGATATGGCCATCATGGCGGGCGCGCTGCTCCTCATTCTGAACATGCGCGCCGGAGCCTCAACGTCCGCGCCCCCACCCTCCCGCGTGCCGCCGCGTTAAAGATGTCTGCACTACGAAACATTCGGCTCCTGACCCGCTACTCGGCGTGGGCGAACTCGCTCCTGTACCTGGCGCTCGGCGAGCTTCCGGAGGTCGAGTTGATCAATCCCCGGCAGATCGTCTTCGGCAACCTGATTCGCACCTTGAATCACGTGTACACCATCGACCTCGTTTGGCAGGCGCATTTGGAGGGCAGGGCCCATGGCTTCACGACCCGCACGCCCGACGTGACCATGTCGTTTTCCGATCTGCGCATGGCCCAGGCCGCGCTCGATGCCTGGTACATCCGCTATGCAGAGGAAATGTCCGACCGCTTGGGCGAGGAGGTCGTCGACTTTACTTTCATTGGCGGCGGCGACGGTTCGATGACACGCGGCGATATCCTCCTGCATGTGGTTAATCACACCACCTATCACCGCGGCCACATCGCCGCGATGATGTATCAAATACCTGCGCGCCCACCGACCACGGACCTGCCCGTCTTCCTGCGCAACGCCGCGCTTCAGACCGAACGCGGCCCGCGCGGCCCAATCTGAGATCGGACTTGGGGCATTTCCACTATCCGCGCCACTTCGGACTGCTCGGCGCGGCGACGGTGGTGCTGTTTCTTCTGAGTCATTGGGATCTCCTGAGCGATTCACTGCTCGCCTCTTTCGCCATCAATGGCGCGCTGCACGCATTGAGTCTTTCGCTCGCACTTCGCGCACCGCAAAAAAACCTGCGCAAAGCCGCATTTATCGCCCTCGCCGCAGCCTTAAGTGTGTTCACGATGTATGTCGGCATCATCGGGCTGGTGCTGTTTGCGGCGGTTCCCGGAAATGGGCGGCTCTATATGGTGCTCGGCCTGTGTTCCTTATCGGGCGCCATCACTTACGGTTCCCTCATTCGAATATTCTGGATCCGAAAATTCTCGCCGCGGCTCATCTTAGGGTTGGCTTTCCTTTGCCTGCTCGCGACCTCGCTGGCGTTTTTTGCCAGGGCCTACTTCCCGGCCCTCGGCGGTTGGTGGCTCACGGCGGTATGGTGGTTCGCATTTTCGGGCGGCCTATGGTTTTTTGACACCCACCCAGACGCGCTGCGTCAGCCGAAGTACAATGCCGCCTAAGAGGGGCAACGAATGTCGCGACGCCTAATCAGCTCAGGGTCCAAATTTGAACAAGACGTCGGCTACTCGCGCGCGGTAGTCGACGGAGAATGGGTCTTCGTATCCGGCACCACTGGCTTCGACTACGACACCATGACCATTTCCGACAACCTGCTGGATCAGACCGAACAATGTCTGAAGAACATTCAGGCCGCTTTGCGCCAGGCGGGCGCTGAATTTGCCGACGTCGTGCGCGTCAACTACATCGTGCCCAACGGCGAGCGGTTTTCAGACTGCTGGCCGGTGCTGCGCAAATATTTCGGAACGAGCCGCCCGGCGATGACCATGATTTCCGCGGGCCTGCTGGATCCTCGCATGCAAATCGAAATCGAAGTGACCGCGCGCGTGCGGGTCGCGTGAGCCGCATGTCGAGCACGGACAATTCAGCGCCGACGCAGGAGGGCGGCTGCACCTGCCGCAACGTTCGTTACCGCATGAGCGGCAAGCCGCTCTTCGTCCATTGCTGCCACTGCCGTTGGTGCCAACGCGAAACCGGCAGCGCATTCGTGTTAAACGCGATGATCGAAGCCGAACGCGTTCAACTCCTCGAAGGCGAAGTGCAAATGATTGATACGCCGTCCAACAGCGGCAAGGGCCAACGCGTGGCGCGTTGCCCAAAATGCTTCGTCGCGCTGTGGAGCCACTATGCCGGCGCCGGCGAGGCGGTGAGCTTCGTGCGCGTGGGCACGCTCGATGATCCCGACAGCCAGACGCCGGACGTCCACATTTTCACCTCCACCAAGCAGCCGTGGGTGCAACTTCCAGCCGGCGTTCCCGCGTTTGCCGAGTTCTACAAGCCCGCCGAACAGTGGCCGAAGGACAGCCTCAGCCGCTACGCCGCGCTGAAGGCCAAAAAATGAGGTGAGTTGTGTTTGGCACACATGATCTGTGGCTTTTTGTGCTCTCAGGATTCCTCTTAAACATTACCCCGGGTCCGGACACCCTGTACATCGTCGGGCGCAGCTCGACTCAAGGGTGGCGCGCCGGCGCGGTCGCCGCACTCGGTATCGGCGCCGGTACCTTGGTTCATATTTGTGCGGCCGCCCTGGGTTTGTCGGCAATCCTCGCGGCATCCGCGAGCGCATTCACCGCGGTGAAATTCATCGGCGCAGCGTACCTGCTGTATGTGGGAATTTCTCTGATACGCTCCGCGGGCGCCTCCAAATCTTCGCCCAGCGCAGTTGTCGCCCGGGCAGCCTCGATACGAATCATTTTCGTGCAAGGTTTTCTCACCAATGTTTTAAACCCCAAAGTTGCGCTGTTTTTTCTGGCGTTTCTGCCTCAGTTTGTAGCTGCGGATGCCGGTTCAAATCCCCTGGCATTTCTCTTTCTCGGCGCCATATTTGATTTCAACGGCACACTTTGGAATCTATTTGTCGCCTGGTCGACGGCGCGCCTGAGCAGGCGGCTTGGGCCCGGCGCGGCGTTCAAGCGTTGGTTCAATCGCTGCGTCGGCAGTGTTTTTGTGTTCATCGGCATCCGGTTGGCGCTGACACATGAACACTAACCTCGGCAAAAACTCCGGGGCCGGCGCCGGCAGAAATTCCAGGTGAATGCATGAACAGCGTATCCACGTCGCCCCTATTCAAGAAACTCAACCTGGGCGCGCATCAGGAAATCGCCGTGTTCAATGCGCCGGATTCCTTCGAGGCGCAGCTCAAGCAGCTCAAAGGTGTAAACATTGCGCGCGACCCCAGCAAACCGAAGGGCGTGAAATTCGGCTTGGCCTTTGCCATCACGCAAGCGCAACTGGATCGCGCCTCGAAAATTCTGGCGTCGGCTTCCGAGGGAGATGCGGTGATTTGGTTCGCATACCCCAAGGGAAGTTCCAAGCGTTACACCTGCGAATTCAATCGCGATTCGGGTTGGAATGTCATCCGAGCAGCCGGCTTCGAGTCGGTGCGGATGGTGGCGATCGATGAGGATTGGTCCGCGCTGCGCTTCCGGCGAGTGGAGTATGTGAAGCCGAGCGCGAGTTCCACCGGGAAGCGATGATGGCCAAAGCCAGCGGCAAAGCCAAACCTAAACTCAAGGCCGTACGGAAAAGCGGCCGGCAACCCAAAGCGCCCGTGGGTGAGCATCCGCTGTTGCGCCAACTCAGCAAAATTTGTTTCTCCCTACCCGAAGCCGTTCGCCGCGATCTCAATCAGCACGCCGATTTTCGGGTTCGCGGCAAAGTATTTGCCTACTTTCTAAATGATCATCACGGCGACGGCATTATTTCCGTCTGTTGCAAATCGGAGCTGGGAGAAAATGTCGATCGCGCCTCACGGGAGCCGGCGCGCTTCTATCTTCCTCCCTATATCGGACCTCGAGGTTGGTTTGGACTGCGGCTGGACGGTGAAGCGGTCGATTGGTCCGAAGTGAGGAATCTGGTGGAGCTCAGTTATGGGTTGGTCGCCCCGAAGAGGCTGCTGCTGAAAAAATGACCATCGAATTCTCGACCGATCCGGACCGGCTCGACGTGACCATGATTCATTCCTTTCTGGCGAATGAGTCCTACTGGGTTCCCGGCATATCGCGCGCCAACGTCGAAAAGTGCATCAAGCATTCACTGTGTTTCGGCGTTTACGTGGATGGCCGGCAGGTCGGTTTTGCGCGTGTCGTAACGGATTTCGTTCGCTTTGCGCATTTGCTCGATGTGTTCGTCCTCCCGGAGTTCCGGGGCCGCGGTATCAGTAAGTTATTGATGGAAAACATCCTGACACACCCGGAACTGCGAACCATCGTGCGCTACACCCTCGGCACCCAGGATGCGCACGGCCTCTATGCGCAGTACGGATTCACAGCACCTGCCAACCCGGAAAGGCAGATGGAACTGCTGCGCCCGCAAGGCCTGCCGGTGGCCGCCACCGCACCATCCTGAGGGTGTGATAAAGTTACCCGTAAGAATTGAGGAGGGGCCGACGTGAAAACCTTGCTCTTGTGGTGTGTTTTATTGGTCCTGTGTTGGCCGGTGGCAATCCTAGCGCTTGTGCTCTGGCCCTTGATTTGGCTGCTGTCACTGCCGTTCCGCCTGATCGGTATTTCGTTCGAGGCGATATTTGCGCTACTGCGGGCGATTCTATTTCTCCCTGCGCGTGTTCTTGGGTACCGCGATAACTCAGCTCGTCGCGCGCTCTGACTGCTGAACCCGTCCCGGGGACGTATTCTGTGAATCACCGATGATCTCAGCTCGAGAAGGGCTTACCCTGCTGCGAGCGGGCAACCGCCGGTTCGTGTCCGAGGCCCCCAGCCGGGACGCGGTTGAAAGCCGGGCGCGACGCTTGGAGTTGGCGGCAGGGCAGCAACCTTTCGCGGCGATCTTGGGATGTTCGGATTCACGCGTACCGGTTGAAATCGTCTTCGATCAGGGCTTGGGGGATCTCTTTGTCATACGAGTGGCCGGCAACATTGTCGCCCCCTCGTTGATCGGGAGTGTGGAATTCGCCGCAGAACAATTCCACACACGTCTGGTGGTCGTGCTCGGACATACTCGTTGCGGTGCGATCGAAACCACGCTGGAACAATTGCAGCGCCCTGTGGAGAACCAATCCCGCAATCTTCATTCGATTGTGGATTTCATCAGGCCGGCGGTGCAGGGCCTGTTGACGACCAATCTCAAAAACGATCACGATGCATTGGTGCGCGAGGCTTGTCGCGCCAATATTCGGGCGTCCGTCAATCACCTCAGGCACGGCTCGGAGATTATCGAGAATCTGATTCAAAACGCGGGCTTGATGGTAGTGGGTGCCGAATACTCGTTGGAAACCGGAGTGGTCGATTTCTTTGACCCGCCCAAATGCCCATGAGAGGCACCTATCCGAAGAACAAAGCAGTGGTCATCGCGCTGGCCGCGCTCGCTTGGTGCGGCGTTTTGTTGCAACTGTATCTGTCGCTGCACTCCGCGATCGAAAACGGCAAGGGCGTGGTCGGCGGCCTCGTCAGTTACTTTGGCTATTTCACCATTGTGACCAATTGTCTGGTTTGCATCACCCTCACCATGCCACTGCTTGCACCCGCATCGGCGTCGGGCCGCTTCTTTTCGCGCTCGGATGTTACGGCGGGTGTTGCGACCAGCATTGTATTCGTGGGACTCGCCTATCACGTCCTGTTGCGCAACGTCTGGAATCCTCAGGGACTCAACCTGATCGCCAACGACCTATTGCACTACGCCACGCCGATATTCTTCTTGGCCTATTGGTGGTTCTACACCCCCAAGGGTGCGTTGCGCTGGACCTATCCTTTGATCTGGGGTTTTTATCCGACTGCGTATCTGATCTATGCGTTGACGCGAGGATTCATCATCGGTAGTTATCCCTACGGTTTCATCGATCCGAGTGCGATCGGATATCCTCAAACGATGATCAATGCGGTTGGGCTCCTGTTCGCATTCATCGCGATCGGGTTGATTTTGATTGCCTTGAGCCGCATCCAGAGGCGCGCGAGCGCATGAGCGCCGATTTCATCACGGTGCGCACGCCGGAGAGCTTTAACAGCATCGGCGCCAGTAAATTGCCGGGCCATCTTGGCATCATCATCACGGAAGTCGGCGCAACACGTGTCAGCGGCGAGCTGACGATCGTAGAGGCGGTCATGGCCCCCAATGGCTATTTGCATGCGGGTACCGTCGTTACGCTGGCGGACACCCTGTGCGGATACGGCTGCATCGCCAATCTGCCCGGCGATGCGAGCGGCTTTACAACCATCGAGTTGAAATCCAATCACCTTGGCACCGCGCTTGAGGGCACGATAGTCGGTGTTGCCACACCATTGCACCGCGGCAAGACCACCCAGGTATGGGATGCGGTCGTCACGCACAAAGAGTCTGGCCGTACGCTGGCGGTATTTCGCTGCACCCAAATGATTCTTTACGCCCGGCAGAATCCTGCCGCGAAGTCACCATGACCGTCGATCACATCGAGCCCTAACCTCGGCTTGGCGCGTCATGAGTACACCCCGGAGCCGCGATGTGTACGTTGATCGCATGCACCGAGTCAGCGCGTATATCGATCAGCATCTCGATCAATTTTTGGATTTAGAAACCCTCGCCGAGGTTGCGCACTTCTCGCCGTTTCACTTCCACCGCCTGTTCTCGGCGCTGATGGGCGAAACTCTTGGAGCTTATCTACGGCGGCGGCGATGCGAAATCGCGGCTACTCGGCTGCTGGCCCAGCCCAGGCTTTCCATACTCCAAATCGCATTGGGTGTGGGATTTGGTTCCGCGGAAGCGTTTACCCACGCGTTTGGCGCGCGATTTGGCTGCTCACCCACGACCTGGCGTCTGCAGCAAGCTGCCGAGCGCGCGACGATTAGCAATCCGGATCAGGCGAACAGCAAGACCAATCAGGCTCAACAGCACAAAGTGGCTGAAAATGGCGTCCCGATCAAAACGGAGATCCCCATGAACGTGCAAATCATTCAACGCAAACCTACGCAGATTGCCTACCTGAGGCACGTCGGCCCTTACGGTCAGCCGATCGGCACGTTCTGGCAGACGCAAGTTTATCCTTGGATGGTGGCAAACGGATTGATCGGACAGGCGCGCTACGGAATCAGCCACGATGACCCAAGGGTGACCGCACCCGAGAAGTGCAGATACGACGCAGGATGCGAAATCCCTGCTAGCGTTCTCGCTCACGGAGATGCACACCGAACTACCATCCCAGGCGGACAGTATGCGGCGCTCAGCTTCAAGGGGATCGTCGCCGATTTTGAACCAGCCTGGGATGCGCTATTGCGCGATTGGCTTCCTTCCAGCGGATTGCAACTCGACAGCCGACCGATGTTCGAATACTACCCCACCGACTCAGGGTACGATCCCTCGACCGGCGTACTCGAATGCAAACTGTGTGCTCCCGTGATTCCGCTTTAATGGTATCGAACAATGAGTGTGACATCGATCCATGACTGAGTGCATCGCCCTCATTCGCGGCATCAATGTGGGCCGCGGCAACCGAATCGCCATGGCGGATCTGCGCGGCATGATGGTTGACCTCGGACACACGAATGTCCGCACGCTTTTGAACAGCGGCAATGCACTGTTCCAAACCAAGCGCCCGAATGTGGCGAAGATTGCAGCGAGCATCGAAGCCGCGATCCACGACGCGTGTGGCTTTTCGGCAGCTGTAACGGTCATTACTGCGCAAGAACTGGCTCGTATCGTCGATGAGAATCCTTTGCTGCGCGTCGTTGACGATCACGCCCGACACTTGGTTGCATTCGTCACTCACCCGAAGCACTTGGAAGCCGTGCGTCCGATGCTCAAGGACTCCTGGAGGCCCGACGCGCTTGCCGTCACCGAACGCGTAGCTTACCTGTGGTGTGCGACCGGGATACTTGACAGCAAACTCTTGCAAGCGTTTTCCCGTAAGGCTGGCGCCACGATTACCACTCGGAACTGGGCAACCGTCCTCAAGTTGCAGGCGGCCTCGAAGGAAGCGACATAAGCGGTCATCAAACGATCGGTTCGGCGGTGCTGGACGGCCCTTGCGGTCGGCGAGTAGTATCGCCACCCCAGCGCTGCGCCCGTAGCTCAGCTGGATAGAGTATCGGCCTCCGAAGCCGAGGGTCGTGGGTTCGAATCCCGCCGGGCGCGCCAATTTCAAAAAATTTGATCGGCCCGCCATTTAGTGCCGATTTGCCACGCGGTCGAACCCACGACATAAAAAAGGTCGGGTTCGACGACGCCACGTCAGTGGCGGCGATCGCCCTTTAGGGCGACCCCGAAGGGGCGAGGCGCGCAGCGCCGAGTAATCCCGCCGGGCGCGCCAATTTCAAAAAATTTGATCGGCCCGCCATTTAGTGCCGAATTACCCCGCGGTCGAACCCACGACATAAAAAAAAGGTCGGGTTCGACGACGCCACGTCAGTGGCGGCGATCGCCCTTTAGGGCGACCCGAAGGGCGAGGCGCGCCGCGCCGAGTAATCCCGCCGGGCGCGCCAATTTCAGCGTGTTGGTCGTCGCAACCGTCGTATCCACCGAATTCTCGACTTTTGCTACCCTACCGCGGTGAAGCTCCTCGGCAGAGTGGTCCTCGCGATTTTCGTCTTGGCGGCGATCTTCATCGCATTTGCGTATATGCGCGCCTCGAGCGCGCGCGATGTCGATCGTGCCTATCACGCCGCGATTCCGAAAACCGTCATTCTGCATAGCATTAGTTTTAGCGCAGGAGGCGACATTCCCTCCGCGTATACCTGCAAAGGCGAAGGGGTATCTCCGGAACTGTCCTGGGAAGGCGCGCCCGACAAAGCTCAATCCTACGTTCTGATCGCAACCGATTGGGACGGGCCAACGCCGCGGCTACGTCTTGGGAATTTCACCCATTGGATTTTGTACAACATTCCGCAAGACGTTCATGAGATCAAGAGTGCCGTGACGCCGGCCGAGCTGACTCAACGAAAAATTGAGATCGGTATTAACTCTTCAGACGCGGCCGCCTATGTGCCGCCGTGTCCGCCGTTGGGAAAGCATCGATATCTCTTTCGGCTCTATGCGCTCGACGTTCCACACATCCATCCGGCTTCGCACGGCCGAGACGCCGTCATGGATGCCATGACCGGACACGTGCTCGCCTACGGCGAGATCGAGGGGTTCTTTGGCGGCTGAGCGGCTGGAGATCTCACCTCAAGACCATTCAGCCGCTTACATTAAACTGATGGATAGTTGATCACGGATTACCGTTTGGTTCGTCGCTTCTTGGGCGCCTTGCTCTTCTTGGGCTTCGTCCTCTTGAGCTTCTTGCCCGTTTTCTTTTTGGCGACCTTCTGTTTCGCTTTACGCCGCATCTTGACCAACTCATCGATCAGAGCGTCGACCGGCTCGTGCTTCTTGGCCTTGCGTCGCATCCACACAAGGGCATCGAGAAGGTTGTCAACAGCTTCCTGTTCTTTCGCCATGCAGCATTCTACTTCGTCTTGCCAACCGGTTCACCCCCGAAATCCTCACTGTAGTGCGGGCGGCCCTCAGCCCGCACTGCCAATATGGCTTGAAACTTGCGCTCACCTAACTGAGTGATGCGAATCGCGCGCGACTTGTTGCTCCGTGACACCCAGCCAAGATTACAGAACCGCGACAACATGGCCGTCCCCAGGGATCCTGCCAGGTGATGTCGGCGCGCGCTCCAGTCCATACACGGTCGGCAGAACGAACGATGTTGCTGCGCAAGCGCGGCGGTATCGACTCCGATGCCCGCGAACCAGTGGATGCCTTTTTCAGTCAGCCGCGGCGCCTGAGGATTCTCCAGCACACCGTCCCGCAGAAGCGCCTCATACACCAAAACGCCCATGTCACCGGCGAGGTGATCGTAACAACTCCGTGCCCTTTGCAAGGCTGGATCACGCGGACTTGAAATCAGCCGCGACGCGCCGGTGCGAAAGGCTACTCCCATGAGCGATTCGAGCAACCTCGCAACGTCTTCATTGCCCAAGCGGAAATAGCGATGCCGGCCCTGCCGATCGACTTCGACCAACCCAGCATCGAGCAGCTTGGATAAGTGTGCGCTCATCGTCTGCTTGGTGACGCCGGCAATGGCTGCCAATTCCGTCGCCGTGAGTGCTTGGTCCCTCATCAATGCCGTCAGCGCGTCGGCTCGCGCGCGATCGCCGAGCAGGGCGGCGATTCGCGCGATATTCGGACCTTCTTTCATAGTTCGACGGTAACCGAACCATCAAACGGCAGCAAGGCTCTACAATTCGCCCTCCAAGACGAGGATGCGCCATGACCATTACTTGCTTCATCCGCTACGAGATTGACCCGTTTCAGCGCGCTGCCTTCAAAGAGTATGCCGAACAGTGGGGTCGGATCATTCCCCGTTGCGGCGGTCATTTGATCGGATACTTCCTGCCGCATGAAGGCACCAATAACATCGCGTGGGGCCTGATCTCGTTCGAGTCCCTCGCCGCATACGAAGCCTATCGCAGTCGCCTAAAAAGCGATTCCGAAGGACGAAAAAATTTCGCCATGGCGCAATCGCTGCGCTTTATCCTCAGCGAGGAGAGGACCTTTCTCGAGGCCGTCGACTCGACCCTGCAGCGTCCCGCAGCTCTTTGCGAACCACGAGTTTAAGACCGGACCACACTTCGGTGACGGCGCAGACTTTGATGTCGACGAAACCCAACGGCCGGGCGAGCTCACGAATCGTATCCTCAGTGATGTCCGTCGGCACTTTTGAGGACTTCTTGGGCCAGGACACCCAGACGGCGGCGTCGTGCGCCAGCTTTTTGCGCAGCACCGGCAGCAATCGGGCGAGTGCGCTGCGTTCCGTGGCAAACGCATGCACCAGATTGGTCGAAGAATTCGCCGTACCGGTGAAGCTGACCTGCGCCGGCAACGGCTCTAAAAGCGCTCGGTACTGCGCAGGCGCTTTGACCAGACAGACCTTGAACTCTTCCTTGATTCCGAGCTTCTTCGCCAGCGGTGTGTCCGAGTATCCGGCCATGGCGCTCACCTCTTTTTGCTCAGCCAAATTATTGCACGGCCATTGCCCGAGAGTAGATCAACAACGCGGTGCGGTATAAGCTACGCAACCCATTGAAATAAGCCTTAGGAACACCCATGTCGCGAAGATCACCGGCACTCCTGCTAATCATGGTTGCTTGCACCGCCCAGGCGGCAGAGCATTTCGATGGCAATACGTGGTGGGACACGGTGAAGGAGATCTCGGACGATAAGTACGAGGGCCGTGATACCGGCAGCAAGGGCGAGCATCAAGCGCAAGAATTCATTGTCGGTAAGCTCAAGGCGCTCGGTGTCGAGCCGGCGGGATCGAACGGCTACTTCCAGAGCGTGAAGTTGCGCACCGTCGAGATCGACGAGCCCCATTGCCAACTCTCGCTGGTTCAGGACGGGCACGCGCAAACGCTGACTCTGGGCGAACAGGCGTATTTCAGCACGCGCTATCCGCTTGCTCCCAAAGTCGATGCACAGCTGGTATTCGTCGGCTACGGCTTGAATATTCCGGAGAAAAACTACAACGACTACGCCGGCCTGGATCTCAAGAACAAGGTCGCCGTGATCCTCACGGGTTCACCGGCAGACGTGCCCTCGGCATTGAGTGCCCATTACCAATCGCGCGCCGAACGATGGAAGGCGCTCAAGGCCGCCGGTGCAATCGGCGTGATCCAGATCCAAAACCCGGCTTCCGTGGACTTGCCTTGGGCGAGATCCGCGCTGAACCGCAACCATCCCAGCATGGATCTGGTCGGCCCGGAGTTTGACGAGACCTCCGGCTCCAAACTAGCCGTCGCTTTCAACCCGGCCTATGCCGACCTGCTTTTGCAGGGAACTGGGCACACCTTTGCAGAACTCGCCGCCTTGGGTAAGGACCGCAAGCCGCTGCCACAGTTTCCCTTAAATGTGTCATTGAGCGCGACGACGGCCACGCACTCGCGCGAAGTCGATTCAACCAACATCGTGGCCCGGATCCCGGGCACCGATCCGAAACTCAAGGCTGAATATGTGGTGCTGTCCGCGCACATCGATCACGTCGGCATCGGCGAACCGATCAATGGCGATCGCATTTACAATGGCGCCATGGACAACGGGTCGGGCAGCGCATTGCTGCTCGACATTGCCCGTTCGCTGAAACAGACGCACACCCCTTTGAAGCGCTCCGTGTTGCTGGTGTGGGTGACGGGCGAGGAGAAGGGCTTATTGGGATCCAAATATTTTGCCGAGCATCCGACGGTCGCGCCAAAATCCATGATCGCCGACATCAATACGGATATGTTCCTGCCCATCATCCCGCTCAAGATTCTGACCGTCTATGGTCTTGCGGAGTCCGACCTGGGCGATCGTGTGAAGCAAGTCGGCGATCAACTGAACCTGCAGATACAGCCTGATCCGCTGCCGCTGCTCAACGTATTCATTCGCAGCGACCAATATAATTTTGTCCGCCACGGCGTCCCGTCGCTCATGATTGACGTCGGCGCCGCTCCCGGCACGCCCGACGCCGCGACCATCAAGGCGTGGCGCACCGAGCGGTATCACGCACCCTCGGACGACGCCAATCAACCCGTGAATCTGGCCACGGCCGCAGGCTACGAAGAGCTGATCCGGGCGCTGGTCATCGAAGTGGCCAATGATCCGCAGCGGCCGCGATGGAAACAGGATAGTTTCTTCCGCCGCTACGCCGATACCGCAAGCCCATAAGGTTTCGAAGCGGGGCCGCGATTTGGCCGCCGCTTACTTGGTATCAATCGAGGTGCCCAAATCCAGGGGCTTAGCGGCTGTGGCACCGGCTTGATGTGACGTAGCGCCCCGGACGGTGCCGGCGAAACTGTGCGGCGAAACGGCGAGCAGCCGGTCAAATAGCCCTCGCGAACCCGCGTCGCGATGCATCCACGGCGTGCTCCATTGCAAGGACGGCGCCCCGCGCTTGCCGGCTTGCAGGGACAGCGAACTGGCGCGGTTCTGCCACAACGTCAGCAGGCGCACGCGATCTTGAGTCTTGGCTTCCGACAGTTCACTGGCGATCGAGGTGTCTCGCAGCATCGGGGCATCCAGGACGGAAGCCTCGCCTGCGACCGTCGCAATTCCCAGGCCCGGCTTTCGCGGCCGAAATTCCGTCGGTGAAAATACCTGCGCCTCGGCGCGCGGCGCAGCGAAAGCAAACGGCTCGGGAAACGACGGCGCGGCAATCTGCACGCGCGTTCGTTTTTGCGCGTCCGTACTCGACCGCGCATCCGTACTTTGCGGCTGGTCGCCTGCCGACGCATTGCCGGGCACCATACCGTAGAGCCCCAGCGTCAGTACTAGGCATTCGCAAAGTCCGTTGCTGCGCGACCGCCGTTGCGCTTCGATCGGTTCCATCTGCGCATTTTCGCCCATCGGCTGGCGTGCCCGTTGCCGATCACAACATAACGCGGACGGATTTCCCCTTTATGTCGTAGATGCGACGTGATGCCTGGTAGTCGCGGTGATATGTAAAAAGCAATCAGGCGTCCGGGGCCCGGTACCGCGCCCGGCCCTGCTCCCAATTACGCCCGTCAAACGGTATGACCGTCATGGACTCGACGCTGCCGGCATCGATGCAGCGCGCGTTCACGCTGACGCCATCAGGGTGAGAGCGCGGAATGTAGAACGATTTCACGCCGCAGGTCGCGCAGAACAAGTGTTTCGCGACCTGAGTATTGAAGGTGTAGGTCGTGAGCGCATCGGCGCCGCTGAGCAATTTGAAGCGCTCTTTCGGCACGATCAAGTGCAGAAACCCCACTTTACTGCAGATCGAACAATCGCATTCATCCACTTCGATGGCTGCCGGAGCGGTGACTTCGAAGCGGACCCTGCCGCAGTGGCAGCCGCCGGTGTGAGTACGCATCATTTCTCGATCCTTCGGTCGGGAATCACCCACATGATCGCGACCAATACATAGATCGCCACGGCCAGCCACGCGTGCCAGAGCGAGAGCGCAATGCCGACGGCGTACAACGCAATGGAATTGCGGCCCTTGATATCCTCGCCGAAAGCCTTTGCCAGCTGCGATCCCGCGCCGTTGTCCCTGATCAGGACGCGCGCCAGAATGTAATACGCGATCGCCGCCATCAACAGCACCACTCCATACAGTGCGACGGGCGCTGTTACCAAATAGTTCTCGTCCACCCAAGCGGTGACGAAGGGAATCAATGACAGCCAGAACAACAAGTGCAGATTCGCCCACAGCGCGGCCCCGCTGACATGCTCGGCGGCGTGCAGCATGTGGTGGTGATTATTCCAGTAAATCCCGACGTACACGAAGCTCAAGACGTAACTCAAAAAAACCGGAATGGTCGGCAACAGCGCATCAAATCCTGAACCGTGCGGTGCCTTCAGCTCCAGCACCATGATCGTAATGATGATGGCGATGACGCCGTCGCTAAATGCCTCGAGACGTCCGGTGCCCATGGGGCTGTCTAGGACAGGCTCCTAGTGTTTGTGCTCTTGAGCGGCGAGATCGCTCAGCAAGGACATGAGTTTTTCAGGGCCGCCCGCCTGGGTCACGTCGGTCGTGTACTTGCCGTTCACGACGAATACCGGCACGGCGGAAACCCGATAGCGCTGCGCCAGTTGATCGGCCCGCTGCAGGGCAGTTTCCACGTTCATGTCGTGATAGTACTTTTCGAAGTCGGCCTCAGACAGGCCGAGCCTCTTGATGAACGCCACCTGAGTCCGCTCTGAAGACGCGACATTGTTCTGATCAGGCCCGATCAACGGATTCCCGTTCACCTGAATTTCCTTGAAAATCTCGCCGTGCAATTCGTTCAATTTACCCATGGCCTCGAGCGTGTAAAAAAGACGCGCCAAGGATCGATGCCCCTCATTCCATTCCACCGGCACGCGGGTGAAAGTGATGAAAGCCGGTTTGGACTTGAGCCACGTCTGCACCGTGGGCTCGAGCGCGTAGCAGTGCGGACAGGCGTACCAAAAGAATTCCAGCACTTCGACTTGTCCGGCCGGAACGTTGGTGGGCTGCGCCGGAACCACGCGGGTGTAGTTGACGCCATCCTGCCATTGGGTGCCGCTCACTGCGGCGGCCGAAGCGCTGGGCGTCGCGGCGGCCACGGTCGAGGCGACTGCTGCCAGCAATTTATTCTGTGATGAAGTATCTCCGGGGGTTTCCTCGACCGTTTCGGAGCCATCTTCGTTGATACGGGTCATCGTCAATGGTTTGCCCGCGTCCGCCGCCGTCTTGCCGGGAACCGCCGCAGCGGTGCTCTTCACCGCCGGAGCGGTGGCAGGTGCAGGCGCTTTCGCGGGGGCGAGTCCCGACGGCTCCTGCCTGCCGCACGCTGTCAGGGCGAACGCAACGCCAAGTGCAATCAGCAGCCCACGAAGTTGCATCAACGTAGCCCTTGCACGTAAGAGGCGAGATTTCGAATGTCATCGGGAGAGAGGCGTTTGGCGATGGTCTGCATGATGCCGTTGGGCCCGGTGGCTCGGGTGCCCGAAGCATAGTCATTCAATTGCTTGACGACGTATGTTGATTGCTGACCACGCAATGCCGGAAATTTCGCGGGTTCGTTGCCCTTGCCGGTCGCGCCGTGGCAGGCCATGCACGCCGGAATTCCGCGCGCTTGATCGCCGCCGCGGTACAGTTTCTCTCCCGCTTGCCAGTAGGAAGGGTCTGCTTCCAAGCCCGTGTTGGTCAAGCTGTCGAAATAAAGGCCCAGATCGGCCATGTCGTCCGCCGTCAAATTCACGGTCATGGGCATCATGACGGGACTGGAGCGTTTGCCGGTTTTGAAATTATTGAGCTGGTCGGCAATGTAATCGGCGCCGAGACCCGCAAGACTGGGCCACTCCGGATTCACGCTGTTGCCATTGGCACCGTGACAGGCCTGACAAGTCGTGGCCTTAGTGGCACCGGCTTCGACGCTGGGCGCGGGGATGGCAAGGGTCGTGACAAAAGTGCTCGAAATCGTTGCTACAAGAATCCAAAACCGCTTCATGACGCCCTAATACCCCATTTTAACTGACCTGTCGTCAACCCTAAATTGTACACTAGAGTCAATAATTTGCGTCCCGCCGGCTGCCATGACGACCTATTCCAACGCGAAATTCATGACCAGCGCGGCCGAGGCGAACCAGCTTGCGGCCGATTCGGGCCGGGAAATCGCCTTTGCCGGCCGCTCGAACTCGGGCAAGTCCACCGCGATCAACGCCATCACCCACCGCACGGGACTGGCCCGCGTGAGCCGCACGCCCGGGCGTACGCAGCTGATCAATTTTTTCGAACTTGCCCCCGAACAGCGGTTGGTGGATCTGCCGGGCTACGGTTTCGCCAAGGTTCCCGAGCGCGTTCGTCTGCACTGGCTGGCGTTGATGGAGCATTACTTCAACGTGCGCGAATCGTTGGTCGGCTTGATGCTTATTGTCGACAGTCGACGTGGCTTGGGCGCGCAGGATGTGGCGATGCTCGAATGGATCCTCTCGAGAAATCGCTTCGCCCATGTTTTGCTGACAAAATCCGACAAACTCAACCAGCGCGATTCACAGCGCGTACTCAAGGAGACGCTGGCGGCAGGCGAGGATGCTGCGGTGTCCGCGCAACTATTTTCGGCGCATGCCAAAAAAGGAATCGAGGAAGCGCGCGAGGTCATGGATCGCTGGCTGCGCGGTTGAAATAAAAAAGCCCCGATGGGCGCTTGTGGCAACCATCGGGGCAGACCAACCCGGCATGGGGATGACAAACCGGGTCATGCTCGCTCAGGGAGAAGAGCGAGGAGCGTCTTAAACGCTCATTTGGTTAGATGGGGATGGCTCGCGAAAGTTCCAGTCCTTGAAAGCTAGTTTTTTTTACTGCTGCGTTCCGCAGCAAAATCACGTCCCGCCAATGGCCTAATTCTGCGCCATATTTTGCGCTGGCGCACGCGTTTTAAACGCTCAAATCGCCTCTAATGTGCTTCATCCCAATTGCGGCCAACCCCTACATCCACCTTCAAGGGGATCGAAAGATCCGCGGCGCGAATCATGTGTGTCCGTGTTTGTCCTACAAGTGTCTCGATTGCTTCGTCTGCGACTTCGAGTACGAGTTCATCATGCACCTGCATGATCAAGCGCGCGGGGATGCGTGAGCTTTGCAGCCAAGAGTCCACCTCGATCATCGCGCGCTTGATGATGTCGGCTGCCGTTCCCTGCATGGGCGCATTGATGGCGCTGCGCTCGGCATATTGGCGCAATGCAGCGTTGCGCGATTGAATTTCCGGTAAATACAACCTGCGGCCGAAGACCGTTTCCACATAGCCGGTTTCACGCGCTTGGCGGCGTGTCTCTTCCATGTAGCGTCTCACGCCGGGATAGCGCTCGAAATAAAGATCCATGTATTTCTGCGCATCGCCGCGGCCGATGCCCAATTGCCGGGCCAGCCCGAATGCCGACATGCCATACATCAGTCCGAAATTAATGGCTTTTGCAGAGCGTCGCTGATCCGCGCTCACCTGATCCAATGGTGTGCTGAAGACTTCGGCGGCGGTCGCCTGGTGGACATCGCGATCTTCTGCGAAGGCGCGCAGCAGCGTTGCATCGCCCGACAGGTGCGCCATGATGCGAAGCTCGATTTGCGAATAGTCCGCCGCCACCAGCGAGTGGCCGGGCGGCGCAATGAATGCCTGCCTGATGCGCCGTCCTTCGTGGGTGCGGATCGGGATGTTCTGCAGATTCGGATCCTGCGACGACAACCTTCCGGTCGCCGCCACCGCTTGGTGATAAGAGGTGTGGATGCGTCCGGTGTCCTGATTGATCTGCAGCGGCAGATTGTCGGTGTAGGTGGACTTGAGCTTTGCCATGCCGCGATATTCCAAAATCAATTTCGGCAAGCGATAGGTCTCGGCCAGTTCTTCGAGTACGTCCTCCGCAGTTGAAGGCTGACCGGTCGGCGTCTTGCGCATCACCGGAATGCCGAGCTTGCCGAAAAGTATTTCCTGCAGTTGCTTCGGCGAATCCACGTTGAAAACGCCGCCGGCTTCTTTGTGCGCCTCCGACTGCAGCTCCAGCATGCGCGACGCCAGCTCGCTGCTCTGCGCCTTGAGCAATGCGCGGTCCACGAGCACGCCCGCGCGCTCCATGCGGAACAACACCGGCACCAGCGGCTGTTCGATATTCTCGTACACGAACTTCAGCGCAGGCACCGACTCAATCTGCGGCCATATGGCCTGATGCAGCTGCAGCGTGATGTCGGCATCCTCGGCTGAATATTCCGCGGCACGATCGACATCGACTTGATTGAAGGTGATTTTCTTCGCGCCCTTGCCCGTGAGCTCTTCGAAGTGGATCGTCTTGACGCCGAGGTATCTCACGGCGCTCGAATCCATGTCGTGACGCGTCGCGACGCTGTTCAAGACGTAGGATTCCAGCATGGAATCGAAGCGCTGCCCATTCAGGGCGACTCCGTAGTTCGCCAGCACATGCGCGTCGAATTTCAGATGATGGCCGAGCTTCGCCTTGGTTAAATCCTCCAGCACGGGCCTCAGCGCCTGCAGCACCTTGTTGCGATCGAGCTGATGCGGCGCGCCGGCGTAGTCGTGTCCCAATGGCACGTAGGCAGCTTCGCCCGGCGCCACCGCGAAAGACACGCCGACGATCTGCGCGCGCATATAGTCCAGGCTGTCAGTCTCGGCATCAAATGAAACGAGTGGCGCGGCGGCGAGCTTTTTGAGCCAGAACTCGAGTTCCTCCTCCGACATCACCTTGTGGTAGTCGCGCCGCACCGGCGTGCTGACGACGGCAACCGCCGCAGCTATCGGAATGCCGCTCGCATCGCTTGCCTCGGCGATCACCACGTCGACTTCTCCCGTGCCGGCGGGAGGCGTGGGATCTGTCTCCGGACCCAAAGACTTGAGCAGCGCGCGCAACTCCATGCGCGTGTACAACTCGCGCAGCCGCGGCACATCGGCGGCTCCGGAGCTCAGCTGCTCAGGCGAGACGTCGAGCGCGAGTGAGGTGTCGATGGTGGCCAGCTTGCGCGACAACTCCAGCATCGGCAATTCGTTGCGCAAATTATCGCCGACTTTGCCGCTAATGTCGGCGGCGTGGGCAATCAGGGTATCGAGCGTCTGATATTGGTTCAGCCATTTCGCCGCGGTCTTCGGACCGACGCTGGTGATGCCGGGGATGTTGTCGGACGTGTCCCCGACCAGCGCCAGGTAGTCGACGATCTGCTCGGGAAAGACATCGAACTTCGCCTTTACGCCGATGCGATCGAGGCGCGTGTTGCTCATGGTATTGAGCAATTCGACGTTCGGTCCCACCAATTGCGCCATGTCCTTATCGCCGGTGGAGATCAGCACCTTGAAGCCGGCATCGGCGCCTTGCTTGGCAAGCGTGCCGATCACATCGTCTGCCTCGACGCCGGGCACGCGCAGCAGCGGAACGCCCATCGCGGCGACAACATCGTAGAGCGGCTGCACCTGCGCCCTCAAGTCGTCAGGCATGGGCGTGCGATGCGCCTTGTATTGATCGAACAAATCATCCCGAAAAGTGCGCCCCGGCGCATCGAACACCACCGCAATTCGATCTGGGACTTCTTCCTTGATCATTTTGTTCAGCATGTTGAGTACGCCGAGCACTGCACCGGTCGGTTCGCCGCGCGTATTGGTCAGAGGCGGCAGCGCATGAAAAGCGCGATACAAATAGCCCGAGCCGTCGACCAGAATAAGTTTGCGTGCACTCATGATCTAAAGCACCCGATTAAGGGTGCGTCGAGTCCGCGGGAGGAGGCGTGCTCGGCGTGGCTGCGGGCGGGGTGGGTGCCGGTGGCGTGGGCGCTGCCGGTGCAGCGCTCGTCGCCGATCCGGCGCCCTCGGGTGCGGGACTGGCCGCGCCGCTTCCGCTCGCAGGCTTTGCCGGCGCGCCGGGCGCTGTCGGCACCGTTCGCTTGTGCTTCTGCGCGTCGGGCATTACCAGAGGACCTTTTTGACCGCAACCGAGCATGCCGCCTGCGAGGCAGATCAGCAGCAAAAGTTGCGCGAATTTCATGTCGCCAAGTATACCCGCGCCGACGCTTCCCGTTGCGTCCGGAACTTCTGTCAACGCCTTCCAGTCGAATGCGTTAGTCAAAGCGGAGGTTTCTATGCGGATGTCGAAGACCCTCGGGACAATTCTGGCGATTGCGGCCTGCGGCGCCTCGGCTGCAGCCCTCGCGGACAATCCCGTGGGATTTTACGTTGGCGCAGGCATCGGCGATTCGCAAATCCGGAGCGACGACTCCTATTACGGCTATCCCGGCTACTACAACGACAATCAATTTGCCTGGCAAGGGATCATCGGCATCCGGCCGATCCGTATATTGGGTCTCGAGGCCACCTATATCGATTTCGGCACGCCGTATCGGCACAACGGTATTTACGACTACAACGTCTCCGGCAGCGATTCTCATCCCACGGCCCCCGCGCTGTTCGCAGTGGGCTACCTGCCGCTGCCCTTGCCGTTCCTCGACGTTTTCGCCAAGGCCGGCGCGGCCCGCCTTTCCACCAACCTCACCGACTTCGTTCAACAGCCCTGTACCGCCGGTGGGCCCTGTCCTTACTTCTTGCCGACCGATCGGCATCAAGTCATCGATACGCGATTCGCGTACGGTGCGGGAGTGCAATCCAAGTTCCCGTTTGGATTGATCGTGCGCGGTGAATATGAGCGCATCAGTTCGCAGTTCGGCGATCCGAGCGCCTTCATGGCGAGCGCGATATGGCAGTTCTGATCCGGCGCTGTTTTTTAAAAACTTTGCGCCGGCCTTGAATTAGGTACGCGCCAGACCAAACCAGGCCAGCCCACACCGCCCCGGCTCACTCGACTCAGCTCAGCCCAACGCAGCTCAGCTCAGGCAGGTGCGGTCGCCCGATGCGAGCGCCGCACCTTATACTGGCGCGCATGACAACCTTCTCACCCATGCGCGCATCCCTCGCGCTTCTTTGCGCTGCCGGCATCGCCGGCGCCCTGTGCAGCTGTACGCCGACGAACTTCGCAACCGCACCGGCCGGTGCCGGCACGCCGCCTGCCGCTAAGCCGCTCGCCGTGACGCGCGCGCTGCGCAGCGACATCGACACCATCGTCATCATTTACGCCGAGAACCGCGCTTTCGATAATTTGTACGGCAATTTTCCCGGCGCAAGAGGTCTAAGCGAAGTCGTCGATCGCGATGGCCGTCCACTTCCCGGTTACCACCCGCAGTTGGATCGCGATGGCAGCGTGCTGTCGGTTCTGCCGCCCACTTGGGGCGGTGTGACGGCGGCGGGCGTTACGCCGGTCGTGACCCAACAACAAAGCGTTGGCTTGCCCAATGCGCCGTATTCAATCGAGCATGGCTTCACGCCGCAATCGCAGGTCACGCTATCAACCACAACCGTCACGCGCGATCTGTGGCACCGATTCTTCGAACACCAAATGCAAATCGACGGCGGCAAGAACGATGGCTACGCCGCGTGGTCGGACGCGGGCGGTCTCGCGCTCGGACACTACGACTATAGCCGTTCGGCGCTGTACGCGTTGGCGCGCGAATTCGTGCTCGCCGATAATTTTTTTCAGGGCGCTTTCGGCGGTTCATTTTTGAATCATCAATACTTGATTTGCGCCTGCGCTCCCGAATACCCTGAAGCAGACACCGCCGCGGCGAAGCCCTCGATCGCCGTACTGGAAAAAGATGCCGCCGGCGGCTATTTGCCGCGGCTCAAGACCGCGACCACGCCGCCGGCCTCAGCGCTCGATGAGCCGCCGACTTTCGCCCGGAGCGGCGACATCACGCCGCTCGATTATTTCGGCGATGGCAAATTCTACGCGGTGAACACCATGCAGCCGCCCTACCAGCCGAGCCGCAACAAGCCGGCGTCAGGAGATGCGAGCTTCGCCTACGCGGATCCGCACAATTCGACCACTTTGCCGCCGCAAACCCGGCGCAATATCGGCGATGCGCTGGATGCGAAGGGAATTGCCTGGGCCTGGTACGCGGGCGCGTGGAATGCGGCGGTAGCGGATGGTCGGCGGCCGCGCTCGCAGAAGCGCGAGGTGATCTATACGCCGGAGACGGCCGGCGGCAACCCGGATTTTCAGGCGCACCACCAGCCATTCAACTACTACGAGCACTTTGATCCGGCAACGCATGCGGACCAACGCGCGGCGCACTTGAAGGATTACGAGGATCTGTTGACGGACGTCGCGGCCGGCCGCTTGCCCGCGGTGACCTTTTATAAGCCGCAAGGCAATCTGAATCAGCACGCCGGTTATGCCTCGGTCGCCGAGGGTGATGCGCATATCGCGGAGCTGGTGGAGAAGCTGCGCGCCGGCCCGCAATGGCATCGCATGCTGATCGTGATCACTTATGACGAATTCGGCGGTGCCTGGGACCACGTCGCGCCGCCGCCGGGAGATCTGTTGGGTCCCGGTGCACGCATTCCGGCGTTGATTATTTCACCCTTCGCCAAACGCGGCAGCGTCGATCATACGCAGTACGACACGGCATCCATCCTGCGCCTGATCACGCGCCGTTTCGACCTTGACGTGCTGCCAGGGCTTGAACAGCGCGACGCCGGCCTGCGCGCGCATGGCGCGCCGCCGATGGGCGATCTCACCAACGCGCTCGAATTGCGTTGAACGCGGCGTTCGCGCCGCGCTCGAGTGGGGCGCAGTCCGGCGGCGCTACTTTTGCTTCGCCGGCGGCGGCGTGCCGGGCGGTGCCTTGGGTGGCGCACCGGCGGCCTCGGCGCTGATCACGCTTACTTCGAAAATCAGCAATGAATTCGCCGGAATTTTCGGCTGCGCGCGCGGGCCGTAGGCGAGATCCGGCGGAATGAACAATTGCCATTTCGCGCCCGGCTTCATCAGCACCAAAGCCTCCTGCCAGCCCTTGATGACGCCGTTCACCGGGAAAGTCGCGGGAACGCCGCGCGAATACGAGCTGTCGAATTCTGTGCCGTCGATCAGCTTGCCGCGATAATCCACCGTCACGCTGTCGGTGGGCCCGATGGGTGGCGCCTTTTTGTCGCCGCCGGCGAGAATTTTATACTGCAGTCCCGAGGCGGTGGTCACCACGCTTTTTTCCTTGGCGTTTTTCGCCAGGAAATCCTTCGCGGCGTTTGCTTGGCGCGCTGCCAGGGCGTCGCCCGCTGAACGCGCGTACGCTGCTAGTTGCTGTTGTTCGGCGGGCGAAGGCTGTTTGCCCTGCAAGCCATCCTTGAGGCCTCGCACCACGGAATCGGAGGCGATCGCGTCGGGCGTAATGCCCGTGTTGTGCATTTGCGCGCCGAATACCAGACCGATCAAATAGCTGATTTGATCCGGCGTGGGCGCCGGCCCCGGGTCCGCGCCCGGCGCGGTGGCCGGCGGCGGTTTCACGGCCGGCGGGGGAGTCTGTGCTTCGCCAAATTTCGCGAAGCTTACGATAACCACGAGGCAAAGCGCCTGGCGCCAAAATCTAACGGTGGAGTTTTTCATGGCGCAAAAGATACGCCTCTTGGTGTGACAAATGCCAGCGCGAATTTATGGCGTGAGGGCGCCGCGCTTGATGACCGCCATGGTGATGCGCGAAATACAGACCAACTTCTGCGCTTCATTGACGATCTCGATGGTCCAAACATGGGTGCGGCCGCCCACGTGCGCCGCCCGCGCCGTTCCAGTGACGAGGCCGCCGCGCGCCGCGCGCACATGGTTGGCATTGATTTCCTGGCCGACAACCTGATACTCGGCCGCATCGACGCACATGGCCGCCCCCATGCTCCCCAAGGTTTCGGCGAGCGCGACCGAGGCCCCGCCGTGCAGGAGTCCATAGGGCTGTACGGTGCGCGTATCCACCGGCATGGTGCCGCGGACGAAATCCGCGCCGATTTCCGTAAATAAAATACCGAGATTCTCGATCAACGTGCCCTTTCTGTTCTCGTTCAACTCCGCGACGGTTCGCGGGCTGCGCCAAATGCTCATTCGTTGTCCTTCAGTTGTGCGGCCACCCGTCGGTAGGCCTCGCGAAAAGGGATGCCTTCCTTGGCCACCAGCGCGTTTGCGGCGGCCGCGGCGTGAATGCTGGGATCCAACCGGATATTTTCCGGCCTAAAGCGCACGCCGTTCAGCGCCTCCGGCAAGATCGCCAAAGTCTGCGAGCACGAATCGATCGCGCGAAACAGCGGCGGCTTGATGAGCTGCAAATCGCGCTGATAACCCGAGGTCAGTTTTTGCGTGATACTCAAGACCTCATTCAGCGCCGCGTACGCGACCGCGCTGCGCCCGCGGATCAGCTCGAAGACATCGGGATTGCGTTTTTGCGGCATGATCGACGAGCCCGTTGTGAACGCCTCCGGCAGACTCACATAGCCGAATTCTTGCGAGTAAAACAGCAACAGGTCGGCCGCGAGCCGGCTTAGATCCTGCGTCAGCAGGGTAATTTCGAACAACAGCTGCGCCTCGGCTTTGCCGCGCGACAATTGCACGGCGGTGACCGGCTCTTGGGTGACGGCAAAATCGAGGCGCCGGCGCGTGGCTTCGCGGTCGATATCGAGGTTCGGGGTGCCGAATCCGGCTGCGGATCCGAGCGGGTTCTTGCTGCTACGCCGCTGCGTGGCGAGCAATCCTTCGGCGTCGTCGCGAAGTTCCGCGGCAAATCCCAATGCCCAGAGCGCGACGCTGCTCGGCATGGCTTGCTGCATATGGGTGTAGCCGGGAAGCTCCTGGTCGGGGTGCCGCGCAGCCAGCGCGTCGAGCGCGGCGGCCGCCGCGAGCGCACCCTGGGCGAGCGCCTGCGCGGCATCGCGCAGGTAGAGCCGCAGGGCCGCCAGCACCTGATCGTTTCGCGAGCGCCCGGCATGCAGTCGGCCGCCGCCCGCACCGATGCGTGCGGTGAGCAAATTTTCGATGGCGGTCTGACAATCCTCCTGCTCGAGCGAAATGCGCCACTTGCCTTGCGCGTGCTCCTCGCCGATGGCGGTCAACGCCTGGCTTATTGCCTTCAGGTCTGCCGGTGATAGCAGTTTTTGTTCGCCGAGCATTTCGGCGTGCGCGATGGAAGCGCGGATGTCATAGGCGACCAGGCGATTGTCCAGAGCATGGTCATCGCCGGCGGTGTATTCGAGCACCCGCGCGTCGAGCGAAGTTCCTTTGTCCCAGAGGCGCGTCATGATGCCAAAGGTCAGTGCTGCGCCAGCTGTTCTGCCGGGCTCAAAGCTTTTAGATCCGCGACCACCAGGGTGCCGGTGCCCTCGTTGGTGAAGACCTCGGCGAGTAAACTGTCCGGCGCCTTGTAGCTGATCACATGGACGCGGCGCACGCCGCCGCGAATCGCACTTTCGATGGCCGTTGCTTTGGGCAGCATGCCGTCCTTCAAGCTGCCCTGATCCCGCAGACGTTTCAACCCCAGGATGTCCGTGTAGGAAATGACTGAGCCCGGCTCATCCACGCTCTCCAGAATCCCCGGTGCGCCGGTACACAGCACCAGCTTCTCCGCCGACAGCGCGCCGCCGATCGCGGCTGCCACGGTGTCGGCATTGATATTGAGCAAAGTGCCGTTGGCATCCGCGGACAGGGGACTGACCACCGGCATCAGACCATTTTCGAGCAGTTTTTCCAGCACCGCAGAATTGACCGAATCGATGTCACCCACGAATCCGTAGTCGACGACTTCGCTCGAGCCGGCGAGCGCCACCGGCGGGCGTCGGTGGGCGCGAATCAAGCCGGCATCGACGCCGCTCAAGCCGATCGCCTCGATATCGAGCGCGCGGCAAATGGCCAAAATCCGCGTGTTGATCAGGCCGTTGAGCGCCATCGCGGTCACGTCGATCGATTTCTGGTCGGTGACGCGCCGGCCGTTGACCATGCGCGTATCGATGCCCAAAGTCGCCTGCAAGTTATCGAGTTGCGGACCGCCGCCGTGCACCAGCACTGTCTTGATGCCGACCTGGTGCAGGATGGCGACCTGCTCGATCAAACCACGGGTCGAGGCTTCGTCGCTGAAAACTGCGCCGCCCGCCTTGATGACGAAGATCTTGTTCTTGTACATGCGAATGTACGGCGCCGCGCTCTTGAGCGCACGCACGGCGACAGTCGGATCAGGTCGACTCATGATCATTGAAAATACTCCGCTGCGGGAAACGGTCGGGTCGTCACTTTAAGCCAACATGCGATGCAGAACAGCCATTTGCACCGGCAGGCGATTGAAAGCCTCGCGCTTCACGACCGCTCGTGGTCCGTCGAGCACCTCATCGGCCACCGCGACATTGCGGCGTACGGGCAGGCAATGCATGAGCTTCGCATCGGGCAGGGCGTTCCCGAACCAGCGTTCGCGCACGCACCAGTCCGACAGTTCCGCGCGTAGGCGCGAATCGGCTTCCACGTCGCCGTAGTAGGTGGTCGTGCCCCACTCCTTGGCATAGACCACGCTCGCGCCGGCGAGAGCCGCGGCGCGGTCCGAGGACTCGGTCACCGAACCGCCGGCGGCATTGGCCGCCAATCTCGCCTTCTCCATCACTTGCTCAGGCAAGGCGAATCCTTCCGGGCGCAGCACCACGACTTCCATGCCGCGCATCGCCGCCATATGCACCGTTGCCGCCGGCACGGCCAGCGGCAACGCTTTGGGATGGTAGGCCCAGCTCAGGACAAACTTGGCGCTGGTCGGCACCTGGAGCTCGTCCAAGGTACGCCAGTCCGCCAGGGCCTGGCAGGGATGATTCATGGCCGATTCCATGTTGATCAGCGGCTTGTCGCACAGCTTGTCGATCATGCCGAAGAGGGTTTCATTCAAATCGCTGTCCAAGTTCTTGCCGTCGGCGAATGCACGCACGCCCAGCACGTCGCAATACGAAGCCAACGCCGGAATGCCTTCGCGAATATGTTCCGCGGCCGCGCCCTTCATGATGGCGTTCGGCCGGGTTTCCAGCTGCCAGGTGCCCAAGCCTGGGTTGATCACGAATGAGTTGCCGCCGAGACGCGCCATGCCGGCTTGGAAGGAGGCCAGCGTGCGCAGCGACGGGTTGAAGAACACCAAGCCGAGAATTTTATTGGCGAGCGCCCGCGGCTCAGGTCGGTCCTGCAGCGCTTGCGCCAGGTTTAACAGATCGAGGATCTGCTCGCGGCTGAAGCTGGCGAGGTCGAGGAAGCGCTTCATGCAGAAATTTTCGCCAGTGCATCGCTCAGCGTATCCACATGGCCCTCGTTTAAGATGTAGGCGGGCAGCAGGCGCAGAATGTGCGGATCGCCGCTGGTTCCCGTGAGAATGTTTTTGGCCATAAGTGCCGCTTGGACTTCCTTCGCCGGCCGCGAGGTCTTCAAACCCAGTAAAAATCCAGCCCCTTGCACGCCCGTAACCGGGCCGATGATGCAGCTCGAGCGAATGTACGCGCACACCTGGCGGACGTTGGCCAGCAACCCTTCCGACTCGATGGTATCGATCACCGCTTCGGCGACCGCGCAGGCCATGGGTCCGCCGCCGAAAGTCGTGCCCATGTCGTCATACTTCAGCTGATTGGCAATGCGTCGCGACAACAGCAGCGCGGAGACGGGGAAGCCGTTGCCCAAGGCCTTGGCCGCGGTAATGATGTCCGGAACGACGCCGTAGTAGTTCGCGGCGAACGGCGCGCCGGTGCGGCCCACGCCGCATTGCACTTCATCGAATATCAATATTGCGCCCACTTCGTCGCAGCGCCGGCGTAGTGCCTCCAGCATCGGCTTGCCCACATCGTAGGCGCCGCCGACCCCCTGGATCGGTTCGACGATGACCGCCGCGGTTTCGCGGTCGATGTGCTGACCGACCGCCGCCGGATCATCGCGCGGCGTGAAGCGCACATCGAACGGCGTGCGCGGGAAGCCGTACCATTTTTCGAGCGCGCCCCAGGTCACTGCGCCGGCGGCGGCGGTGCGGCCGTGGAAACTCTGTTCGAGCGCGACCGCTTTGCTGCGTCCGGTAATTTTGAATGCCAGCTTCAAGGCATTTTCATTTGCCTCAGCGCCGCTGTTGATCCAGAACACGGTATCGAGGCCGAGACCCACGAACTTGGTCAAGCGAGCGGCCGCGCGCTCGCGAATGACCATCGGCAGTGCATTGGTTTGAAAAGCCATCTGCCGTGCCTGGCGCTCGAGCGCCGCGAGCCAGCGCGGATGTCCGTAGCCCAAGCCCGCGACGGCATGGCCGCCGTAGAAGTCCAAGATCTTGCGCCCGTCGCGTGCGTACAGCCACACGCCTTCGCCGTGCGCCACTTCGATGGGGTATTGCGCGAATACTTGCGCCAAGTGCGTCGCGTGCGCCGCCGCGGTGGGGTTTGTCGCTGCCATAACTTTAAGTCCATCCGGGTGCGGGGGTGGTGAGGCCAGTGGCTTCGGCCAGGCCCAGCAGCCGATTCATCCACTGGATAGCGCCGCCGGCCGCGCCCTTATTGAGGTTGTCGACCACCGACATGACGGCAATGGAATTGCCATTGGAGACGGCGCTCAGGTTGGCGTAGTTGCTCGTCGCCACATCCTTGACGCGCGGTGCTGCGGCGGCGACGCGCACAAAGGGGCAGCCCTTGTAGTAAGTCTGCAAAGCATCCAGCGCATCCGCCGTCGAGATTGAGGTCTTCAGGCTCGCCTGCACGGTGACGTGGATGCCGCGCGCGAACGGCCCGGAGTGCGGCACGAAATTGAAGTCCGCGTCGATACCCGTCGCGAGCTTGGCGCAGGCTGCGATCTCGGGCACATGCCGGTGACTCAGCGCGCCGTAGCTGTAAAGATCGCTGTGCCGATGCGGATGATGCGTACCCTCCACGGGTTTGCGCCCTGAGCCGGTGCTGCCGGTGATGCCCGTGACGAACAGACGCGTATCGGTCAGGCCGAGCGCCAACAGGGGTACGCTGGCGAGCAGCGTCGCGGTGGCAAAACAACCGGGATGCGCAACGTGCGGCGTCGGCGATTTCTGCAGATGCTCAGGCACCGCGCAGGTGAACTCGCGGATTCTCGCCGGCGCGCCATGCGCGTGCTTGTACACGGCTTCGTACGCAGCCTGACTGGCGTAGCGAAAGTCCGCGGAGATATCCACGCAATGCACGCGCGTGCCGGCGGCGGTCGCGGTCGTCAGCAAGCGATCGACGATGGCGGCGGAAACGCCGTGCGGGGCCGCGGAAAACAACGCCGACACCGGTTCACGGCGAATCACGGCATCCAGTTCATCGAGCGCTGAGAATTTAAGATCCGGATAGGCGCTGCGCAAATGCGCGAACGCGTCGGCGACGGGGGCGCCGGGCTGGCTGTCGGACAGGATCGCCGCGACGGTGAGCTGCGGATGACCTGCGATCAGGCGCAGCAGCTCGCCGGCCACATAGCCGGTACCGCCGAGCACAATGGCCGGCGTCGGCGTGCTCATTCGCCGACCACTTTGGATTCGCGCACATTGCGCAAGCCGAGCGACATAATGATGTGATCGCCGAGATCCGCCGGATGGCTGATCGCATTGAACGCCTCGACATTCATTTGCTCGCGGATGATTTCAATCCCCACCTGATTGTCGGTGGCGGGACCGGTCACCGCGCACGGCTCGATGCCGAAGCGCTCGCGCAGCAATTTGACGCCGCCCCATGCCGCGACCGGATCGTTTGCCGACAGCACCACGGCGGTGAGCGCGGCTTTGATGTCAGGCTGGCGCAGGATGGATTCCACGCCGTAGGTTCCGAGCAGGCCGTCACCGAGTTCGAACACGATGGCGTCCGGCTGGCCGGCTGCCATCTCGGTGAGCATGGTGCGGGTGAGCGCCGGCCCGCATTTCGCGGTGGTGGTCACAATTCCTAGATCGGTGAACAACATGGTGCGCCGGGCGCCCGAGTCCTCGAAGGCCATGATGTCGCGGCGCAGGGAAACGCCGGTGGCCTTGAACGCATCCACGATCAAGCCGCGGTGGCGCATGCGCGCAATGATGGCGGCGGCGGCCGCGGTCTTGCCGGCCTCCATGCAGGTGCCGGCCAGGGCCACGACCGGCACGCCGCGCGCTTCGAGCGGCGCATCGTAGTCCAACGCCTTGTACCCGACCTTGGCGGGCACACCGATGCGTTCGCCCAAGTAGGGGAACGTCAGCACCGTGCCCAGCACCTTGCAATCGAAGGGCTTGCCTTTATCCTGCGTCGCCGAATCGCATATTCCCAGCACACCGCCGATGTTGAGCATTTGAATGACATCGCCGGGATTGAGCGCTGCGGGGATGTGGCCAGAATAGCCGAACAGCGCTTTGCGGTGACCCAAGGCGCCGACCACGATGTCGCCGCGAACCACCTTCGCCATGCGCCCGCTGGTGAGTTCCAAGGTGTTGTAGTTGGCCTTGTTGTTCAGGATTTCGACCACCAGCACCAAGCCTTCCTCACAGGGAATCTCCGGTGCCACTCGCAGTTCGTGCGACAAACCGCAGGCCTGTGTCACCGAGGCGATCTTGTCGACGACCATCGTGCGCATACTGCTCATGATTTGCCCGCTCCCGTCCCGGCACGTTTGTAAAACACACCTGTCAGCGCCAGCATTTTTGAATAGCCCAGCGCGTCGGTCGGCGTCCATTCGCCCGCGGATTCGCCATACACGCCCTTCGAGGCCGCCATGAGCGAATAGGGCGAATTCACCCCTTCCACGAACACGGATCCCGGCCGGAACACTACTTTCACTTCACCGCTGACGCGCGTCTGCGAGGACTTGAGCAGCGCTTCGATGTCCCGGCACACCGGATCCAAGTGCTGACCCTCATGCACCAAGTCGCCGTAGGGTTGCGCGACGCTTTCCTTGATGCGCGACTGCTTGCCGGTCAGCACCAATTTCTCCAGTTCGCGATGCGCCGTGAGCAACACTTCGGCTGCGGGCGCTTCAAAGGCGACCCGGCCCTTGGTGCCGATCACGGTGTCGCCCAAATGAATGCCGCGGCCGATTCCGAACGGGCCGGCAAGCAGTTCGAGCGCTTCGATGACGGCAACGGCGGACAGCCGGCCGCCATCAAGACTGTCCGGCACACCCTGGGTAAAACCGATCGTATGGCGCTCGAGAGGGCGCGGATGCGTGAACGCGTCCTTCGACAGCACCCACGCATCGTCGGGAATGCTGCCCTGGGAAGTCAGGGTTTCCTTGCCGCCGATGGTGACGCCCCACAGACCGCGGTTGACCGAGTAGGCGGCGCCGAACGGCGGCACCGGCAGTTTGTGCTCCTCGAGATACTTGAGCTGCTCGGGGCGCTTGAAAGCGCGATCGCGTACCGGCGCGATGATCTCGAGGTCCGGAGCCAGCGTGCGCAGCGCTACTTCGAAGCGCACTTGATCGTTGCCGGCGGCGGTGCAGCCGTGCGCAACCATTTTGGTGCCGAGAGACAACGCCATTTGCGCAATCGTTTGCGCCTGCAGGACGCGCTCGGCGCCGACGCACAGCGGATACACATTGCCGCGCCTGACATTGCCCATGATCAGGAATTTGAGCACCTGCTCAAAATACGCGCTCTTTGCGTCAATCAAATGATGTTCGATGGCGCCCAGCTGCGCAGAACGCTCCGCCAGCGATTTGGCCGCGGGCGCATCGATGCCGCCGGTATCGACGGTCACGGTGATGACGGGCCGTTGATAGGTATCTTTGAGCCACGGAACGCAGAACGAGGTGTCGAGGCCTCCCGAAAAAGCCAACAGAATGGGCTCGGCGCCCGTGCCGAAAGTGGATGTCATAAGAGTTAGCGTCCGAAAAGGGCGAGCAGGCGATCGCCGAGCTTGCGCTGGGCCTCTGCGCCTGAGGTAGCGATGAAAATCGTGTCGTCGCCGGAAATCGTGCCGACCACCTCCGGCCAGCGGGCGGTATCAATGGCTACGGCTACGCTCTGAGCGGAGCCGATGGTCGTTTTCAGCACTGTGAGATTGGTGCCCGCGGTAAGTCGTGCGCTGACGAACTGCTTGAGCGCCGAAAAGTCGCTCTTGGGTGCAGCGCCGGTCTCCGGCAGCACATAGCGATCGCCCATCTTGGCGACCCCCAGCTCACGCAGATCCCGGCTCACGCTCGATTGCGTCGCGATGTGGCCCAGCTTGCGCAGCAGGTCCACGAGTTCGGTCTGGCGGCCGACATTTTGTTCGCGAATGATTTTCGCGAGCGTCGTGCGGCGCGCCGGCGCATTGTTGTGTTCGGGCTCGGACCTAAGCATTTTTGACCCATGCATAAAGTTGCATATATGCTGCATAAAAATGCAACGGCTGTCAATAGGCGCAGTGATTCCCGACCGGCGGTACCCATTCGAAACTCGTCGTCGTGAGATTGAGCGCCCCCGCTCAAATTCACAGGTGCCGCCGCTAATCAAATCACCGCTTGCGCGCGCTCGCCCACGCCGCCGCGCGCGCGGCGATCTCGCCGGCATGATCCAAGGGTTCGCCATCGATTGAGCCCTCGACGGCCGCGCGGATGGCCGCAGAGTCTTCCGAGCCTGCGGTGCGAAAATTGCCGGCATCCGCCGCAGCGCGCGGCGATTGCGCCAGCGCCTTGATCCGCCAGTCAGCTCCCTCACGGCATGCCAATCCTGCGCTGGCATCGGATCCGCTCAAAGAAAAGGTTCTGCAGTAATCACCCGCCTTGTCGCGAAAGCTCAGTCCGGTCACTGCAACGCGGGCCGCCGAGCGATCATCGGACAGTTGCGTGGATAGGGCCTCGGCGAGCGCCGCGCCGGCGATGAGTCCGCCGCCGGCATCGGGCTGAATCATGGCGCCCCCCGACCCATGCCAGGCCAAAAATCCAAGCCCCAAACCCAACAAGAGACTCGCCGCCATGGCGGCCGGTTGCCATCGCCGCGGCGCCGCGGGATTTCCCGGCTCTCGCGCCTCGCGCGCACGGGACAAAGCCACCACGGTGCTTTTTGCCGCGCCGGCGGGGCCGCGCGCCGCTTGGATCAGCCGGTCCGGTACTGGCTCGTCCAACACGGCCGAGAACGCGCCTCGCAGCGATTCGCGCAGGGCGCGATGACGCGCGACGCGTTGGCGAATTTCAGGATCGTCCTGCATGGCCGCCTCGACGCTCGCGCGGGTTGCCGCGTCGAGCTCGCCGTCGGCGTAGGCCATCAGCGTTTCCTCCGACATCGTCATGAAACATCTCCTTCCGGAAGCCGCAGCATTTCTTGCAGCGCCTCGCGTCCGCGCGCCAGGCGGCTCGTCAAAGTTCCGATCGGCACATCCAGCACCTCGGCGGCGTCCTTGTAGGACAAGCCCTCGACCAACACCAGACTGACGGCCAGACGCTGATCCTCCGGCAATCGAGCGAACGCCGCCTCCGCTGACCAGCGCTCCATTTCTCGTTCCATGCTCGCCTCGCCGATCTGTTCACCTGCTTCTTCCGGCAGCAAAATTTTAGCCCGTCGTGCGCGCGCCCTCACCTCATCGATCCAGGCGTTGCGCAGTATCTTAAATAGCCAACTGTCCAAGCGGGCATCACTGCGCCATTGATCCAAGCGCTGCAGCGCCCGCTCCACCGCAATCTGTACGACATCGTCGGCATCGTGCGGGTTGCGCACCAGATTGCGCGCAAAGCGCCTCAGGCGAGGCAGCAATGCCACGATCTGCTCTTGGATGTTTTCGACCCTGTCGTTCGTACTCATGAGGTAGACGTTTTAGAGTTGATGTTTAATCCATACATGCTAGCAGCCTTGAGAAGGCGGTCAGCCGCGTGCCAATCGTAGGGTTTTGACATACATGAGAGTGTTCATCTGCATCGCCATGACAGTCGTGGTCAATTCCGCCCAAGCGCAACTGCGCTTGCCGGTCGCTCCGTTACCCGCGCTGCCGCTTCAAAAATTGACTCAGACGGTGGGCCAGACCGGGGCCGATGCCCTGCAGCAGCTGAGCGACGTGCGTCATCTGCTCACCGCGAGTTTGATCCGGGATAACCCGCGCACCATCGCCGCAGACCCGCACGGCAACCCCATCGTCCGGGGTGAGCTGTTGGCTTACGCGCCCTCGAGCCAGGCGGTCGCGGCGGCACAAGCGATGGGCTTCACGATTGCGCGCGAGCAATCAAACGCGGCTCTGGATATTCACCTGGTTGTCCTACAGGTACCGCCCTCGATGAACCTCGTCAAAGCACTGCGCGCATTGCGTGAAGCCGACCCGTCCGGCACCTATGATTTCAATCACATCTATACCGGCGTCGGAGTGCTGTCGGCCGGGGTAGCGTCTGCGCAGCAGAGCCATGCACCCGAACCGCAAAGCGCCGCGTCGAGCCCTTCGGCCCCGCCGTTGCCGCGCGTCGGCTTGATCGATTCCGGCGTTGACGTCTCGCATCCGGTGTTTCGCGACGCGCTGATCCACGCTTGGGGTTGCGCGGGCCGCGAACTCCCCAGTGCGCACGGTACGGCGGTGGCCTCATTGCTGGTCGGCCGGTCGACCCGCTTTCATGGAGTATTGGACAGAGCCGAGCTGTACGCGGCGGATGTCTATTGCAACGCCCCGACGGGCGGCGCCGTGGATGCGTTGGCCGCCGCGTTTGCGTGGCTGGCAGGGCAGCAGGTCGCCGTGATCAATGTGAGCCTCGTGGGTCCGGACAATGCCGCGCTGGCCCAGATCGTGCGTACGCTGACCTCTCGGGGATATCTGCTGGTTGCCGCCGTGGGTAATGACGGACCTGCAGCCCCGCCGTTGTATCCGGCGTCCTATCCACATGTCGTCGGCGTGACCGCCGTGGACGCCCATCGACGCGTGCTCATTGAGGCGGCGCGCGGCAACCAAGTGATGTTTGCGGCACGCGGCGCCGATATGTCGGCGGCCGATATCGGTGGAAAATATTCCGCGATTCGCGGGACCTCGTTTGCGGCACCCATTGTGGCGGCGCTGCTGGCGCAATCGGTGACGGCGCCGGACTTGAGCAGCAGCAATGCGGCAATCGAAGCGCTTGCGCAAAGCGCCATCGACTTGGGGCCCAAAGGCCGCGATTTAACATATGGCTTCGGGCTGGTGGGGGCCGACTACCAAAGCGATTTAGCCCAGCCGGGCCCCTAAAACCCGCGTCGCAAAAAACTTGGACACCCACGGAAGAAACACGCCGGGGCGCTCGTATGACCCTAGTGAAGGCCGCGCGATGGGCTGCGGTCACATAGGAGTCAACCATGAACACTCAACGAGCCTTTGCAGCAATCAGCCTCGCGACCGTGCTGGCTGCCGTCACGCCCGCCTATGCCGGCGGTTTGGGCGGCGGCGTAGGGGGGGGATTAGGCGGCGGTCTATCCGGAATGTCCGGCATGAACCGCGGTCTGTCCGCTCAAGGCGCCTTCCAGGGCCAAGGTGCGGTCGGCGGGTCGCTCAACAAGCCGACGTCGCATCCGGCGGCGACTGCCGTAAAGCCCAGCACCGTGACAGGCGATGCTGCCGCTGAGACGGCCGGGAGCGTTTCCAAGACCGGCAACGCCGCTGCGGCCAACGTAACGGGTTCGACGGAGTCAGCAGCTGCGCTCTCAAAGTCGGCGGCCGCCAACGCGACGTCCGCGACGTCCAGCGCGAGCAATAGTTTGACGAACACCGCCACCAACACGGCGGCCAGTACCGCTGTCAGCTCCGCCGCCCAAGCGCAGGCCTCCAAGCCCAGCGTTCCTTCGAGCGCGGCTCCGTCCGCCTCTACGACGGCACAAAAGCCGGCGCCCACGGCGAGCCTCACGGGTGCGGGCGGTGTGAATGCCGCGACCAACAAGGGCATGGTCGCGGCGAACGGTGCAGGGTCGGTTGATGTCGAGCATTCGACCGGTGCGACCTCGGTGGATGTTGCCGGCACCGCATCAGCCGCCGCCTCGCGCAATCCCCAATAGCCTTGGCGACCGCGCGGCTCGCAGCGCCCTCGCACTCGCGAGGGCGTTTGCGTTACGCGACCTACTTCACCTTGTGACCGTCCTGCTCCTGGATGTGGCCATGCAGATCGTCGAAGCGCGCGTGCATGGTCTGACCATCGGGCGAGAGCGACCAGCGCGAAATCTTGACCACCTTGCCGTCGTTCAGGTCCGATTCCTCGATGGTCCGTTCGTCGATTAATTTGAGGGAAACGCCGTTGAACTCGTCACTGCCCTTGTAAGGCGCCGGTGTGCCGTCGAGTTTCGCGGTAAAGGAGCGGCCCATTCGATCAATCATCGCGAGCGCGCCGCCGCTCAGTTTGAAACTCGTGTCTTCGACGTGGTTTGAAACGTCCATTTCCCTCATCTGCCACCCGCCCGAGATCGGATGAGATCCCGGTTTGCCGGAGCTGATGCGCGAAAATACCGACGTCAGCTCCACGGGAACCGGCGCCATTCCGATGATGGTCTGAACCTCGGTCTTGGTGCCGCCATCTGCGGCAACCGTCACTTTTGTGTCCGCGACCACTCTGCCGTCCTTCTTGCCGATCTTGGTGATCGTGTGAGCATCGACGATGGTGATGCTGATCGTATCGAAATAGGGATTTCCTTGGATTGGTTGATCGTGGCCGTCCGCCTTGGCTGTGTAGGGCGGTGTACAACTTGGACACTCGTACTGGCCGTTGGCCAGCTGGGCGATTTCCGTTTTGGGATGACTGGGCCTTTGCGGATCAGGTCGCCACGTTCCATCGAATGCGCTTTGTCCAAAGCAGAGCGCCGGAAGCAGCAACGATCCCAGCCATAACGCCGCAGTTCTTGGCATGTTCAGTTCTCTCATGGCTCCATTTCCGCGGCCGCGATTCCAGCGACGCCGCCCAAGCGGTGAATCCAAAGCATGGCGATTCTGTTCCATACCCTGCAAACCTTTTTGGCAGGCAATTCCCGCCACGCATAGTCTGCACCACCCATTCCCAGCGCGTGGCTTACACGCCGTCGCCGTCGCCGTCGCCGTCGCTGCCGCTGCCGCTGCCGCTGCCGCCCTTGAGGAATGCGCGTACTCTCTCCAGTTCCGCTTCGAGCCCGGCGCGGAATCCGGGATTACGCGGCGCCTTGCCGTCGGTGTACCCGAACGCGGCGCTCATTCGTCCCTCAACCACGGTTAGATTTCCCCAGCCGATGACCTGCTCGTGCCAGAGCAAGGGCAGCGCGTAGTAGCCGAGCTTGCGTTTCGGTGCGGGTGTGTAGGCTTCGAAGCGATACACCCAGTTCCAGAAGATCTCGAAGCGGCGCCGGTCCCAAACCACGGGATCGAAGGGCGTGAGCAGGCGCACCTCGTCATCGAGCCGCCAGCGCGCCGACCGCGGCCCTTCCTCCGCCGGCCAATACCATTCGATGCCATCGACGCGTGCATGGGCGAGACGCAGCTTGGCGCGAACCAGGGCCGCGCGGCGTTCCTTGGCCCATTGCGGTGCCCCATACTGCAAGCGATTCACCAAATTCGCCAGGCTGCTGCCCGGCAGCGGCGCGTATTTGCGCACGATCACGTCCACCAGCGCGTCCATCCTGGAGGCACCCAGCGCTTTGGCCTCGCCCGGCGCCATGGGCAATTCCGCCAATGCCGCTTCGCGCGCGACATAGACCCGGGTGCCGCCGTCGCGCCGCGCCACCCGCAACAGTCCGCGATAGTGCATGTGGTCCAAGAGTTGCGTGCTGGCATTCGAGGAACCGCCGAACCAGTTGGTGACGCGGCCGTGCGCGAAGTGCGCGTCCACCTGCCGTGGATGCACCGCGCCGCGTTCCCGCACGTACTCGAGGATCTCCTGCGTTTGGCGGATGCGTTTCGGCGAAGACCGGGCCCGCACTTTGCGTGGGTGCATCAAGGCATGGTGCGCGCGGGGTAAAAAGCCGTAATTGACGAAGAAATCTTCCTCGAGCGCGAGCGTTGGGTACAGCCGCTCGAGATCGCCCGCACGATAACCGTTGACCCGATGGCGCAGCGTTAGATCCTGTGCGCGGGCCGGCGCGCGGATCGGATCCGCTTGGACGAATCCGAGTTTCTGTATCGCGCGTTTGAGCGTGGTCGGCTTGAACAGCGAGCGCGCGATCGCATAGCGGCGCAGGTGGCTTAGGGAAATGGGCATGTGGCGAATATACCGAATCCGCCGCTGCGGTTACGCTGCCGCCGCGACGCGGCCCCAGGTTCTCGGGTACATTTAGCCCATGTTGGAAACCATCGAAGTCGAAACGGCGCCGCAACCGAACGCCGCCATCATCTGGCTGCACGGTTTGGGCGCCGACGGCCACGATTTCGAACCCATCGTGCCGGAACTCGTGCCGCAGCGGTCGCGCGCCTGGCGTTTCGTTTTTCCGAACGCGCCGGTCCGGCCGGTGACCATCAATGGTGGAATGCGCATGCGCGCCTGGTATGACATCGTGGGGTTGGATCGCAAGGCCGCGGAAGATGTCGCGGGATTCAAGGACAGCGATCAAAAAATTCGGGAGCTGATCAGCCGGGAAATCACGCGCGGCATTCCGGCGGAGCGCATCGTGCTCGCCGGGTTCTCCCAAGGCGGCGCGGTCTCGCTGTATACGGCACCGCGTTTGACCGAAAGGCTCGCCGGCGTCATGGCACTGTCTTGTTACTTGCCGCGGGAGAGCACCTTTCAGGCAGAGCGGGCGCCGCCCAACGACGCCACGCCGATTTTCATGGCGCATGGACAATTCGACGGCGTGGTGCCCATGATGTTGGGTACGAAATCGCGGGATTATCTTCAAGCCCAGGGGTATAAGGTCGAATGGCATGAGTACCCCATGGCGCACGCGGTTTGTGCCGAAGAGGTCGCCGATATTCGTCAATTCCTAATGCGCGTGTTGCCCTAAATGACCACCCCATCGCCCTTCATCAAACGACTCAAAATTGCCGCCACCAAGGCTGCTGCGCGGGCTGCGGCCGCCAAAACCCAGGTGCGCGCGGCCAAGGCGCAACTGAAACAGGCGCGAAAAGTATTCAAAACCGAGAAGAAGGCGGCGAAACAGGCCCGGCGAAAAGTCGACGCAGCCGCTTCCGCGAAGCGGCGCGCGCCGCGGCCCGCAGCCACGCTCAAGCTCAAACCGGCCATTCGTAAACCAGCGGCGGCGAGGCCGGCCCGCGCCCCGCGCAAGACTCCCAAAGCGGCGCGCAAAACCACGCCGAAACGGCCTCCGAAAAAGATCAAGGCGCGTCGCGCGGCGAAACCACGCGCCCAAGTTCCGGCCATGCGCTCGGCGGCGGAGGTCGCGAAGTCGGTGATCGAGCGCCTGCATGCGCCGCCGCCAATATTGCCGCCGCAGCCCGTCATTCCGCCGGAGCCCTCCTCGAGTTCTGACCAGGCGACGGTGAGCGCGCCCGACAAATCCTAGCGGTCCTAAGTCTTCTAGTGCGGCGTGGGGGGCACGAGCCCTGGGAATAGCAGCCCAATCAAGATGCTCACGAAAAACAGCGCGAGCAGCCATAACACTTGCCCCAGCACCCAGACCGCGAAAGCTTTTCGCGTGGTTAATCCTAAGGTTTCGCTGAATCCCATGACTTGTAGGACGACGCTCCAAAACAGCAGAAACAAGTAGGCCGCCAGCTGCGCATGCAGCACGAAGCCGACAAAACCATCCACCTCGGCGGCCGGTTTTTCGACGATCGCCGCCTCGCCCACCAGCAGCGCCGTGAATATCCACAAAACCAGCGAGGAGGCGACGGGAATGCCTCCATAGGCCAGCACGTGGAACACTTGGTTGCGCGCCGACTTACCGCCCGCGCGTGTGCCTAAGCGACGGTAAATGGCCGCAAATAGATACAGGCTGAAGACCCCGCCCAAGGGTCCGAAGATGCAGGCACTCCCCAAAATCTCGCCGGCGGTGAAACCGGAGGTGGCGGGTTGCGTTCGGTACAGTGTCACCGCGGTGGCGGTACCTTGTGCCGCGGCCAACAAATAGTCCATGGCGCCGATCGGCTTTGTCGCCAACTCGCGAAATACGCGCCGCGGTCTCAGCCAGACATCTTTTATTGGACGGATTTCTTCGGTTGTGGACACGGCAGGTCAGCCTACGCAATCCGCGTCAGCGACTCCAGTGCTCACGCACAGATGACAGCAGACTTTTTCAGGGCTACTCTCACAGCGAGAGTTCGAACGATGTTTCAGGAGAAGGATGATCATGGCAAAAAAGACCAAGTCGAAAAAGCGCAAGTCGAAGCGGCCGATGGCAAAGGCCAAACGTAGTTCGGTTAAACGCTCGGCCAAAAAGAGTGCCGCGAAAAGAAAAACGCGGCCCGTGAAGGCGAAGAAGAAGGTGAAGGCAAAAGCAAAGAAAGCGGTCAAAAAGTCCGCGCCGAAAAAGGCAGCGCCCAAGAAGGCCGCGCCGGTCGCCGCGAAGCCAGTTGCGCCGCCGCCCGCGGCGGTGAAGGCTCCGGCTCCGCCCAAGCCGAAACCTGCGCCGATGATGCCGGCGCCAACGCCTGCGCCGCCTGCCATACCGGCCTCTGAGCCAGACATGCCGCCGGCGATGAATTCCGGGGTGGAATCATCGGCGATGTAACCTCCCCTGATGGCAGGGAGCCTGTCTCCTAGGCGCGTATTAGCCCTTGAAGAGGGCGCGCGCCGCTGCTGTCGGGGAATACTCGTTTGGCCAGGGTATTGGCGTCGACGTGCATATGCTCGTCGAGCACAGTCTTGAATACGCTGCGCAGATCGAGCGTCGGCTTGAGATCGCGATTGTCCAGCAGTGCCGTGCGACCTAGGCCCGGCCAGTCGGCGATGACTCGCCCGCCGCGTACCGCACCCCCCAGGAGGAACGCACAGCCGCCGGTGCCATGGTCGGTACCGCGCGTGCCGTTCACGGCGGCGGTGCGGCCAAATTCGGTGACCACCAGCACCGCGGTCTGCGGCCACAGAGGCCCCAATCCGTCGGCCAACGACTTGAGTCCCTGATCGAGTCCCGCCAGCCGCGTGGCGAGCAGACCTTTGGCGCCGCCCTGGTTGGCGTGTGTATCCCAGCCGCTGGCCTCGATGACGGCAATCTCGGGGCCGCCGTCGCTGCGCATCAATTCGGCCGCCATGTGCGCCACTGCGCCCACACGATTCGGATAGGCGGCTTTAGCCGACACTTTGCTCATGGCGGTCGAGTCCGCAGCGCCGTCCGCCGTGGCGCCGTCCACCATTTTTTCGGTCTGCACGGCTTCGCTGAGCCGCGCCGAGAACCAATCGTCCTTGGAGTACAGGTCCGCCAGACGCGCCAGCAGGTCCTCATCGACATCCGGCGTGGCCTGCGGAGACTTGGAGATCACCGCGGCTTCACCGCGCAAGATCAAGGGCACATTTTGGCTGATGGCCACCGCGCGCTCGCCGGACCGTCCAGAGCCGCCGCGCGGCAAAGCGGCGAGCGCCCGATTGAGCCAGCCGTCCGCGGTACCGATGGGCTTGGCGAGTCCATTCTCGAGCACGTTCTGGCCGTCAAAATGCGATCGGTCGCGGTAAGGCGAGGCGACCGCATCGAAGACCACCAGCTCGCCGGCACCGAAGCGTTCGTGCAGAAAACTCAAGGAGGGATGCAGTCCGAAAGTATTGTTCAGTGCCAATGCACCGTCTGGGCTGCCTGGCACGGCAATCGCCAATTCGCGATGCAGGCTCAGGTAGTCAGGATCCCCGTAGGGGGGAACGGCAGCCAAGCCATCGAGCGCGCCGCGCAAGATGACCACCACCAGGCGCGACGATCCGCCGGTGTAGGCGAACAGTGCATTGGGGATCGTGGCACTCGCTGCCAGTGCACCCGCGCCGATCAGAAAGCGGCGACGACTCGAGCTCATTGGCGCAGGCCGCGGCATGATTATCTCCGTTGGAACTCAGGGCTCATCAACAACAATGCCACGGCTTGTCCGGAGGTCGCGGCGCGGCGCAAAGCGCTCAAGGTATCCGGGCGCGCGTAGGCACCTAACGTGGCGGCGGCGAGGTCGGCCGGTTCCACGCCGCTCTCATACTTGGCGCCGACCCGCGATGCCCAGAGCACGCGGTGCATGAGCGCGTCGGAACCATCCCAGCTTTTCGAGGTGTCGGGCCAGCCGGCCGGGGACCCCGGCGTGTATTGACGCTGGCCCAACAGATCGAAGGTCCGAATGACTTCCTCGGGTTGCGCCGGCGAGACATTCAATGCTCTCAAGGTCGAGAACACGAAATCCTCCGGAGTCTTGAACTTGCGCGCATCGGCGTCCCAGGATTCGGGCGATTCGATCAGGGCTGCGTACACCTGCGGCAAATCGCCGCCGGATTTCAAAAAGGCGCGCGCGACTCGATCCACTGCGGCCGGCGGCGGATCGTCCGCGATGAAATGCCGCACGAGCTTGGTGGCGATGAAGTTGGCCGTTTCGGGACGGCGCGCCAAATCGGCAAGCACGGCCTCGCCCTGACGCTGGCCTTGCTCGGTGTAGGTCTTGCCGAGAAACACTTTCGGCCCCGGCTCATGCAGGTTGTCGCGGAAATAAAAGCGGCCCGGCACGCCACCGGCCAGCCGGCCCTTGCCGCCGCCGATCGACCAGCCCGTGATGATTTGCGCGAAGCTCGTGACGTCGGTTTGGCTGTAGCCGCCGTTTACGCCCAGGGTGTGCAACTCGAGAATCTCGCGCGCCAGATTTTCATTGATGCCGAACTGGCGCTTAGGTTGCCCGGTGTCGGCGCCGCGAAATCGCGCCGCGACGCGCGTGGCCGCCATTGAATCCTTGCCCACTGAATATTGATTATCGAGAAACGCGATCATCGCCGGATGCTGCTCGACGGCCGTCAACAGATCGACGAAACGGCCGGCGACATGCGGCCGGATGGCCTCGTTCTCCAGGGTCCCGGCCAGACCGTACACCACGCCCTTATCCGCGGACACCGCGAAATGATTCGACCAGAAGTGCACCAAGCGTTCGGCGAAGGGCCGGCTCGTCAGCGCGGCGCTTTGCGCGCGCGCCAGGACCTGTGCGCGGTAATGGGGTTGGTAGGCTTCACGCACGGCGTTGAACACGACCTTCGCATCCGCGCTTTCCGCCGCGGAAGCTTGCTTCATCTTTTGGCGCTCGTCGCGTGCCGCTAAGAGGCCGGCGAAGATCTGATCGGACGGCGCCAAGGGTGCGTTCACCGCCAGCGGCACCGGTCCCTTGATCTGGGACATGAGCCATGCCCGAGGCTCCTGGGCGGCGGCCGTTAAATCGCCCGGTCTGGCACCCAATCCGAAGCGCAGAACGGCGATTTCAGCTTGCATCATGCCCCTTTAACGGCACAGTTCGCGGAGCGTTGACCTTGACTACGATTCGAGCGGCGCAATTGCGCTGCAACGCGCTCAGATAATGTCAAATCGACATAATGTCAAATCGCCGCACGCTCTTTCGCCGATCATCTGCATCTTCAACCTCCGCTTTGCGCGGCAAATAGAAAACGCAGCGCCAAGGCCAGCGCCATGAGCGCGATGATGACATTGAGCACAACGCCGATTTGCGTCCAATAGCCCGGCGGAACGACGGCGGGGTCCAAGTTCTTCGCGACTTGGCGGAATTGTCGCGCGGAGATCAGCGCCACGGCCGCGCCCAATAGCAGCAGCATCACGCCGGCTGCCAAGGAAAAGCCGCGCTGCGAGTTGGACAAGGATTGATGCGCCACCAACTGTAGGAACAAGCCAAATCGCTCGACGACGAAACCAAATCCCATCAATGCAATCGCGGTGCGTTGCCAGGCTAGCAGCGTGCGCTCGGCGGCGAAAAGTACGCGGGGGTCTGCCGTGTAGGACATGTTTTGCTCCTTGAACCAACGTGTGAACTCGAACCGGTCAGTGAAGTCTTACATATGCATCAGGTAGGCCCCGATCCCGGGAAAGGCAGAAGCCCGCGACAATGCTGATGGTAAGCGGGAAATTCTGGAAAGTACTATGGCATATGTGCAGCCGCGCGTAATCGCAGACGAGGACGAATCGCTGGAGGCTTCTTCGCGAGACTTAAGTCCGGTGCGTGATGTGAATTTGCGCGGTCGTCGCATGAACTCCGCGGAGCTGCGCGAGATCGAAAGCTTGCGCGCCATCAATGCCCGCTTGCTGCGCGAACTGGCCGCGATGAAAGCCCGCGAGGTGGAGACGCAGAAACTCGCGGAGCGCGACGGCCTCACCGGATTGTATAACCGCCGCCGCATGCTGGAACTGCTCGAGGCGGCCATCAGCGATGCGGTCCTGCAAGATCTGCACGTCGGATTGTTGTTCATTGACTTGAACGGCTTCAAGGCGATCAACGATAAGTACGGGCACGCGGCCGGCGACAAGATTCTCACCACCGTCGCGACCCGCATTTCAGCGCGAGTGCGCGCCGGCGATATTTGCTGCCGTTATGGCGGCGATGAATTCGTCGTGGTATTGCCCGGAGTGCCCGATCCTTTTCCGGTGAGCCGGGTTGCCGATGCAATTCGCGAGCGCGTATCACTGCCCTACTGGATCGGCAACGATCAGCAACAGTTGACCGCATCGATCGGCGAATCGATGTATCCCTATCACGGCGAAAATGCCGCGCTGCTGGTGCATCGGGCCGATGAGGCGATGTATCGGCTGAAGTCGCGCATCGTGCGGCCGTCGCCGGCCGCCGCCCGAGCGCCGCAGCCCCGCTTAACCCGGCGGCGCAACGATAAATCCAAACCGCGCACGGGTGGTACTCCGTAGCCGACGGCGGTATGCTTGATCAAAATCCCGTCAACGGCGGGGGACGAAGGACGTTTAGGTCCTCATGTTCTCTGATAACAACAGGAATTGATCATGACTCAACGCAAGTCA